>ERZ838516.20-NODE-20-length-219354-cov-5.503746_pt1 | contig 219354 bp, 175 predicted proteins | sample MGYA00519910_ERZ838516 | MGnify/ENA primary metagenome ERZ838516 (study PRJEB31850, sample SAMEA3708837) | human gut metagenome | biome: human gut; feature: human-associated habitat; material: faeces | place: China | collected 2014 ... | reverse complement strand
CTCATCGCCCACGCCCGCCACTGCCGTGATCACGAGCAGCGCGAACGCCACGGCCCAGATAACCCATACCGCATTGCTGCGCCAGAGCGAGACGGGCACGAACTTCCAGATGATCAAAGCAAGGATCACGCCCGCGACGGCGAACTTGATCTGGTTGAGCGTCTCGGCCATCGGATCGACCGCGACCTCGGTGCCGGCTTTCGCCAAAGTGATGACCGCCGAGGTCGAGTAGATCATCACGAAGCCGATGAGCATGAGGGCGAGCACCGACAGCAAGAGGATGATCCGAGGTCCCATGATATGCGCAGGCGCGCCGCGCTTGTCACGTTGAATAGCCATGGCGGGCCTAGGCGCCCAACGCGGAAGCCGCGTCGGCTACGAGCGTTTTGAATGCGGCTCCCCGCTCCTCGAACGAGCCGAACTCGTCGAAGGAGGCGCAAGCCGGGGACAGCAGCACGACATCTCCCGCCGAAGCTAGCGCGAGAGCCGCGTCGAACGCGTCGGCGAGGTGCGCAGCACGCGCCGCGGCGAAACCGGCAGGAGCCTGCGCGTCCGCCGCCTCGAACGCGGCCGCGAATCGCTCGCCCGCATCGCCGAAGCACACGACCGCGCCCGCATGGGCGTGGGCGGCCTCCACGAGCGGCGCAAGGTCGGTGCCCTTGTCGTCGCCTCCCAGCAGCACGACGGGGCGCGTCTCGGGAAATGCGGCGAGGGCCTTGAGCGTGGCATCGACGTTCGTCGCCTTGGAGTCGTTGTAGCAGCGCACGCCGGCCACCGAGCCGCACGGCTCGATGCGGTGCTCGAGCGGCGCGAACGTGCGCAACCCCTCGGCCACGTCGCTCTCGTGCACGCCCAGCGCGAGCGCGGCTGCCGCCACGGCCAGCGCGTTCGAGGCGTTGTGCTCGCCTTTGATCTGCAGTTCTTCGACGCGCGCCGCAGCGTGCTCCGCACCGTTCAGCGCCACGCGCAGCGTGCCGTCGGCGTCCAGGAACGCGGCGTTGTCGCTGCCGCACGCGGCGCGCATGTCACCGGTTAGCCCCGCGGCCGTGCCCAGCGGCACGTACGAGAAGCCCCGCTCGCCCGCGTCCAGCGCGCGCAGGCGGCGCACCTCGGCGCGCACCACGTCGTTCGTCGCGTCGAGCACCGCCACGGCGCCCGGCACGCCGGGCAGGTTCGCCAGCAGCTTGAGCTTCGCGTCGCGGTACGCCTCGAAGCTGCGGTGCCAATGCAGGTGGTCGGGCGTGATGTTCAGCAGCACGGCCACGTTCGGCGCGAAGCGCGCCGTGGAAGCCAGCTGATACGACGACACCTCGGCCACGTACACGTCCGTGCGCCCCGCGGCCACGGCCTCGATGCACGGATCGCCGATGTTGCCCACGGCGGCCGCGGCAAGGCCCGCCCCCGCCAGCACGTGCGCGGCCAGCGCGCAGGCCGTGGTTTTGCCGTTCGTGCCCGTCACCGCCACCCAGCGGCTGTCCGCGGCGCTCTCGCGCCAGGCGAACTCCACCTCGCTGATCACCTCGGCCGATACGGCCGCGGCTGCCTCGTAGAAGGCCGAGAACTGCGAGATGCCGGGGCTCGCGATGCACAGGTCGAACGACCCGCCCGCCTCGGCCGCCAGCACGCCCACCGCCTCGTCCTCGAACGCGACGAGCGCGCCGGCCGCGCGTGCCTCGGCCGCGAATTCCTCGGAGGCCGCGCTGCGCGCCCCGGCCGCCACGGCCAGCGCTTCCACGCGACCGTCCAGAAGCGGCAGCAGGTACGCGACCGCCGCGCGGCCGCTCTTGCCCAGACCCAAAACGAGCACGCGCCCCAAATGGTGCGGCGCGTGCTTGCGATTCGCTATGAGCTCCCGCGAAGCCATGGACTACGCCACCGCCATGAGGGTCTCGGCGAAGTACAGCGAGAAGCCCGTCGCGGCCAGCACGCCGGAGATGATCCAGAAGCGCACGACCACCTTCGTCTCGCTCCAGCCCTTCTTCTCGAAGTGGTGGTGCAACGGCGCCATGAGGAAGATGCGCTTCTTCGTCTTCTTGTAGTAGAACACCTGGATCATGACGGACAGGGCCTCGGCCACGAACAGGCCTCCGATGATGAGCGACACGAACTCGGTCTTCGTGAGCACGGCCAGGCAGCCCAGCGCCATGCCCAGCGCGAGCGATCCGGTGTCGCCCATGAAGATGTCGGCCGGAAACGAGTTGAACCAGAGGAACCCGATGCACGCGCCCGCGAGCGCGGCGGCGAAGATGGCGGGTTCCAACAGATCGGAACGGTACGCGATGGCCGCCATCACGATCATCACGATCATGACCGTGCCCGCCGCCAAACCATCCAGGCCGTCGGTGAGGTTCACGGCGTTGCACATGCCCACCAGCAGGATGTTCATGAACAGCAGGTACAGCCAGGGGATGGCGATGCCGTCGCCGACGGGAACCACCGTGGTCAGGATGCCGAAATCGAGCGTCACGACGAAGGGAATCTCCACGGTGGGCTGTATGCCCAGCCAGTTCACGGCCACGAGCACGAACGCCGTGGCAATGGCCACCTGCCCCACGATCTTCGCCTTCGGGGTGAGACCGAGCGAGCGCTCCTTCACCACTTTCGACGCGTCGTCGACGAGACCCAGCAGACCCGTGAGCACGGTAGCCGCCAGCAGCACGAACGTCTCGGGCGTGGGCATGCCGACGAACAGCGCCACCGCGATGACCGCGATCAGCATGATGACGCCGCCCATGGTGGGCGTGCCCTGCTTCACGAGGTGGCTCTCGGGGCCGTCGGCGCGCACCTGCTGGCCGATATGGCTCGACTTGAGGAACTTGATCCACAGCGGCGTGAGCACCATGGTCACCACCATGGCGAACACGACGGCAAGGAACACGAGAAACGTCGGATATTGGTTGAATACCGTAAACATAGCTAATTGACCAGTCCTTCGACTACGCGAGTCAGACCCATGAAATGAGACGCCTTCACCAGCACGGCGTCTCCGGGCTCGACGCAGGCGTCCAAATCTCCGAACACTTCAGAAAGAGAGCCCGCGCGCACGATGCGCTGGGGATCCATGCCGGCGCGCTCAGCGGCGTCGGCTATGTGCAGGGACAGCTCGCCCACGCACACGAGCCGGTCGAGCGGCAGCGTGGCGGCGAACTCCCCGATGCCCGCATGGCAGGCCGGGGCGTAACTTCCCAGCTCGCCCATGTCGCCGAGCACAGCCACGTGCTTGCCCGGCACGTCCAGCGCGCAGAACGTCGCAAGCGAGGCGCGCATGGAGTCGGGGTTGGCGTTGTAGGCGTCGTTCACCACGGTGAACCCGCCGCGCGCACGGAGCACTTCCTGGCGACCGGCTTCCGGCTCGGCATGCGCGAGGGCATCGGCGCAGACGGCCAGCGGGATGCCGCAGGCGCGGCCGACCGCGGTCGCGGCGCATGCGTTCGACACGTTGTGCAGGCCGCGCAGCGTGAGCGCACAGCGCGCCGTCTCCTCCTCAGGGGCGTCCGCGAAGCCGACGGCGTGCAGCCGAAAGCGCGGGCGACCCTGCTCGTCGAGCTCCACCTGCTCGGCCCACACGGCGGGACGCGCCGCTTCGGCGGCTTCGGCCTGGGCGCGGCGCTCGGCTGCGGCGGCGGAGCCGTCGAACAGCACGGTTTCCACGCGGCGCGCATCGAGGCGCGCATGCTCGCGCACGAAATCGGCGTAGTCGTCGTCGGCGTTCACGAACGCCCGGCCCGTGCCCTCCGGCAGCGCGCACAGAAGCTCGGCCTTGGCGCGCGCGATGTTCTCGCGGCTGCCCAGAAGCTCGATATGGCTCTCGCCCACGTTCACCACGAGGCCCCAATCGGGGCGCACGTAGTCGCATAGGTCGGCCAGCTGGCCCGCACCGCGCATGCCCATCTCCACCACCACCGCCTGCGTGCCCTGCTCGGCGGCGAGCAGCGTTTTGGGAACGCCCAGCTCGTTGTTCTGGTTGCCGGCCGTCGCCACCGTGGACAGCGTGCTTGCCAGCACGTCGCGCACAAGGTTCTTCGTGGTGGTCTTGCCGGTGGAACCCGTCAGCGCGATCACGCGACCGTGCAGGTGAGAGCGCCATTCGCGCGCGATGTCCGCCACGGCGTGGGCCGTGTCGGGCACCTCGATAACGCTTGCGCCCAGCTCGGCGGCCAGCATGCGCACGGCCTCGTCCAGCGGCTGCATCACAAGCGCGCACACGGCGCCGCCCGAGAGGGCCGCACCGACGAAGTCGTGGCCGTCCACGCGCTCGCCCGGCAGCGCGACGTACACGTCGCCCGGCTTCGCGTCGCGCGAGTCCCAGGTGAGCCCCGTGGCCAGCGCGCGCGGATCGAGCGGCTCCACCATGAACGAGCCTCCCGTGCATGCGGCGATCTGCTTGTGGTTCAAACGCATGCTATCGATCCTCGCCTGCGGGTTCGTCGCCGAACGCACGCGCGAGCTCCTCGGCGGCCACGATGCGATCGTCGAACGAGAGCACTTGGTCGCCCACGAGCTGATAGTCCTCGTGGCCCTTGCCCGCGATGAGGATCGAGTCGCCCGGCTTCGCCTGCGCGATGGCGCGCGCGATGGCGGCGCGACGGTCGGCCTCCACTTCGAAGCGGCCGGCTCCCGAGCTCATTCCGCTCACGATGTCCTCGATGATGGCCTGCGGATCTTCGGTGCGCGGGTTGTCCGACGTCACCACCGCATGGTCGGCCGCCAGGGCGGCCTTGCCCATGATGGGACGCTTGCTGGCATCGCGGTCGCCGCCGCAGCCGAACACGCAGACGGTGCGGCCGGGCGTGAGCGCCATGATGGACGCGAGCGCCTTCTCCAGCGCGTCGGGCGTGTGGGCGTAGTCCACGAACACCGACACGCCGCCCGTGTTCGGCGCGCTCACGCGCTCCAAACGACCCGGGATCTGCGGCGCCTCCTCGAGCGCTTCGACGATGGTCTCGGCCGGGAAGCCCAGCTGCAGCCCGATGCCGAAGGCGCACATGACGTTCTCCACGTTGAACTTGCCCACGAGCGGGTAGTCGAATGTATGCAAGCTGCCGCGCACGTCGAGCGTGATGGTGGTGTGGGTAGGAGCATACTGCACGTCCACGGGATGGATCTGCGCGGAAGGATCGAAGCCCGTCGTGACCACGCTGTCTTCGGCAACCGAGCAACGCCGCAGCAGCTCTTTGCCCCACTTGTCGTCGATGCAGATCACGCGCTTGGCCGGATAATCTTTCGAGAACAGGCGCGCTTTCGCCTCGAAGTAGGCCTCGAACGTGTGATGGTAGTCCAGGTGATCCTGCGTCAAGTTGGAGAACGCCGTAACGGCGAATGCGGCGTCCCACGTGCGATCGAGGTCGAGCGCATGAGAGCTCACCTCCATGGCCACGACGTCGCAGCGCGCATCGCGCATGCGGGCGAACAGCTGCTGCAGGTCGGGCGATTCCGGCGTGGTGTGGGCCGATTTCTCGGCCTCGTCGCCGATGCGGATGCCCACGGTTCCGATGACGCCCGTGCGCTTCCCCGCTACCCGCGCGATATGCTCTACCAGGTAGGTCGTGGTGGTCTTGCCGTTGGTGCCGGTGATGCCCACCAGCGCAAGGTCTTTGGAAGGATGGTCGTAGAAGTTCGCCGCCGCGGCCGCCATGGCCTTGCGCGTATCCTTCACCACGATCTCCGTGACGTCCGTAGCGTCGGCCAGGTACACCTTGCGCTCGACCACGAGCACTTTCGCGCCCCGATCGATGGCGTCCTGGGCGAACGAGTGCCCATCCGTCGTCATGCCTACCACGCAGAAGAACGCGTCGCCGGGTTGCACCCGGTCGCTGCGGTAGGCGATACCGTTCACCTCGTCGTCGGCGTTGCCGAGGATGGTGCAGTCGATACCTGCGAACAGTTCGGTACAGGTCTTGCCCATGGCTTCCTCACTCCGGATAAATGTTGAATCGGTCGATGGCTGTTGTCATTATATCCTTAAAAATCGGCGTGACCACACCGTCGGTGGGAACCTCGTTGGCACCCACAAAACAAACCAATTGGCTGGAAGAATCGGCCAGGAAACCGGTGAAGGCCAGGTTGTGCACCCCTTTTCGGTAGCCGCCGTTCTTCTCGTCGTAGATCTCCGCCGTGGACGTCTTGCCCGCCACGTTGAAGCCGTCGATGGCGGCGGCCTTGCCCGTGCCCTCGGTGACGACGGTCTTCAGCATGCTGGTCAGATCGTCGATGGCTTTCTTGTCCTTGATGACGGCGTCGCTTCCGTACTCGGCCGTCTCGCCGCTTTGGGGCTTCGACAGGAGGAAGTGCGGCGTGCACTCCACGCCGTCGTTCACGAGCGCTCCGTAGAAGCGGGTGATCTGCAACGGCGTGAGCGACAGGCCCTGCCCGAAGCTGACGTTGTACCCCGTGACCTTGCTCCATTCGTCGAACGGGAGCAGGGCGCCCAGGTAGTCGGTGCCGGCCTCACCTTCGCCGGGATAGTCCACGCCCGTCTTCGTGTGCAGGTTGTACTCGTTGATCTTGTTGTAGAGGTTCCGGAACCCCGACACGTCGCCCACCGTCGCGTTCTCGGTGGCCAGCGAGATGCCGATGTTCGACGACTGGTCCATGATCTGCTGCAGGGTGTACGTGGCATCGCCGCGCTCGTGCGCATCGGTGATAACGTAGCCGTCGGCCTCGATGGAGGACGGGCAGAACAGCTCGGTGTCGGGCGTCATGGTGCCAGCTTCCAGGATGGCCATGGCCGACACCGACTTGAAGATGGAGCCCGGCTCGAACAGGTCGGTCACGCATTTGAGCTTCGGCGCATCCGCTTCCATATTCGTCCGGTCGGCCGGATTGAGCAGCGGCAGCGATGCCGCGGCGTAGATCTCTCCCGTGCCGCCGTCCATCACGATGGCGCTGCCGCCGTTGGCCGTGATGCCCTTGGCATCGGCCGTCAAGCGCTCCTCGACGGATTGCTGCAGCTCTATGTCGATGGATATGATGATGTCCTCGCCGTCCACGGCCGCCTTGGAGTCGCGCGTGCCGCCGGGAATGGGCGTGCCGTCGGGGCTGCGCTCCTCGCGCGTGTAGCCCGCCTCGCCTGACAGCACATCGTCGTAGTACAGCTCGAGGCCCGATACCCCCTTGTAGTACTCGCGGTTGTTCTCGGCATCGGTTTCCAGCGTGCATACGCCGATGACCTGGCCTCCCACCTGAGCGTTCGGATACTCGCGCTTCCACAGCGTCTTATAGCGGATGCCGAAGTCCATGCCTTCGCGCGACCCACCCGAAGCCGAGAGCTCGCGCACGCGCTCCTTGAGAGCGTCCCCCACCGCCACGTCAGCCTTCTCCTTCACCACCGCGTACCGCGTGTTCGGAGCGGTGATGGCTTCCAGGTAATCGGACTTCTGGCCGCCCAGCACGTCGACGAGCACCTGAGCCGTCGCGTCCGCGTCGTCGACTTCCACCGGGTCGATGTAGATGGTGGTCGACTCCACGGAGGTGGCCAGCACCACGCCGTTGCGATCGTAGATGGTGCCGCGGCGCGGCTCGATCCAGTCGTAGCTCATACGCGCGTTCTCGGCTTCCGAAGCCATGGCAGGGGCGGCTATCACCTGCAGGTACGCCAAGCGCAGCACGAACAGCGCCGCGATGACGGCGAAGGCGAGAATGGGAAGGAACACCCGGTTCGAATTCGAGTTGAAGTCGACCGCCGCAGCCGGGCGGCCGGAGGCGCGCACCGGACGCGCCGCGCGCGGCGGACGGGAGGGGCGTGCGGACGAGCGGGAGCTTCCGCGACCGCGAGCAGGGCGCTCGCCTCGCGGCGTGTGCGGTCTATCGGACATCGGTTTTACGCCTCGGAGCCAGCCGCTATGGCAACGCTCTTCGAAAGGGACAGGGCACCGGACTCGTCGGTTGCGACGACGTCCTTATCCAGAGTGATGACCCCCGTGGTCTCGGGGGCGGCCATGTCCAGCTTGCCCGCCTGCTGCTTCACCTTCGTCGGATTGGACAGCGTGCTCTGGGACACTTCCAGCGCGGCGCCCGAAGAGCGGGCGTCGCTGATCTGGCTGGTCAGCTGGCTCGACTGCATCGTCGTGGAGATCGTCGCGGACATGAGCCCGATGCGCGCGAATCCCACAAGCGACACGACCAGCAGCACGACCGCCGCCGCCTTCGCCAAGAACACGACGTTGGACGGAAGCGTGGGGGTCTGCGTGCGGGCGCCGCGGCCCGGAACGACGCTGATGCGCTCACGCGGGCTGCGTTCGGGTGCGCGCTCGGGATAGTACGAATACGCTGGTGCTGCGCCCATGTTCGACCCCCTTTCTGTGTTTCGACTGCATGTAAAGGTCGCGTGCGGTGCATATGGCTCCCGCTTGCGTCAGCGGGACGTTTTTTGCTTATCGTTTCTGCGCTACGCGAAGCTTGGCGCTGCGTGCGCGAGCGTTGCGCTCGATTTCTTCGGCAGTCGGCAGAACCGGCTTCCTGGTGACGATGTCGAGTATCGGCTGCTTCCCGCACATGCACACCGGCAGATCCGGAGGGCACGTGCATCGGTTCGCGAACTTGGCGAACGTTTCCTTGACGATGCGGTCCTCAAGCGAGTGGTAGCTGATGACTACCAGGCGGCCGCCGGGGTTGAGCCAGCGGATGGCCGCGTCGAGGCCGCTTCTCAGCACATCGAGCTCGCCGTTCACCTCGATGCGCAGCGCTTGGAACGTGCGCTTCGCCGGGTGTCCCCCTGCTCGGCGAGCCGAGGCGGGGATGGCGGCCTTGATGATGTCGACCAGCTGCTCGCTCGTCTCGATGGGAGCGTTCTGGCGCGCGCGCACCGCGAAATCCGCGATACGGCTGGCCCACTTCTCGTCCGAGTAGGTACGGATGATCCGAGTGAGATCTGCTGCGGTGTAGGTGTTGATGATCTCTGCTGCGGTAAGGGTTTGTTTACCCGGATCCATCCGCATATCAAGAGGGCCGTTCTCCTTGAAGGAGAAGCCTCGAGACGGCGTGTCGATCTGCACCGAAGACACTCCGAGGTCGAACAGAACCGCATCGACGCCGGGCACCTCCGTGCTGAGGAGCGCTTCATCCATATTTCCGAAGTTGCCGCGCACGAGTTCCAGGCGCGGGCGCACGTCGTCAGGCAACGTCCCGAGTTTGAGACGGGCAGCGGCCAGCGCCACCTCGTCTTGATCGATGCCGATGAGCGTGCCCCCGCTCCCGATGAGCTTGGCCGCTTCGAAGGAATGCCCTGCACCGCCGAGTGTTGCGTCCACGAATGTATGCTGTGGTTTGAGGTTCGAGTATTCGAGGCACTCGGCGAGCAGAACGGGTGTATGCCGATATTCGCTTGTCATATCGCTCACGCCTTTCGATCAGTCGAACAACAGACCGAGATCGGTCTCGTCGTCCACCGCGTCGTAGCGCTTTGCGTCCCAGATCTCGAAGTAGCCCGTGTTGCCCACGACGACGACCTCCTTGTCGATTCCCACGGCTTCGCGCTGCTCGGCCGAGATCATGATGCGGCCGGCTGCGTCGATGGACACATCGGCTGCACGCGACTTCAGCTTGCGGCGCAGGCGAACATGGAGATCGTTGGTGCGGTCGAACTTCTCGAACTTGTCCTCGAACACGCCGGCCACCCATGCGTTGAACGCATCGGGCTCGAACACGTAGAGGCACTCGTCCTTCGGGTTGCGGGTTACCACCAGATCCGTCGAGAGAACCTTGCGAAACGATGCGGGAAGCGACATGCGGCCTTTGGCGTCCACCTTATGGCGGTACGCGCTGTTGAGATCGACAACCTTGTTGCCCTCTTCCGCCATGCCTTCCTTTCCGCCGCCGTCCCACGGCTCTTTCGATGTATGGAATTCTATCCCACTTCGCCCCACTTCGCAACAAAATATGCGACTTGACCCCCTTTTTGCCCATCCTGAAACCCACCGGACTCTTTCCCGTTAACCGCTCCCCTGCCAACCGAAAAACGACACGACCACATGTAGAACGGACGCGCTTGGGCGGGCACAACATGTAGGCCGCCCGCCCCCGCGGTGGGACGAAGTGGGGAGTTATGCGGAATCTGTGGCAGGATGGATCTTCAACCTGAATTTCAGTTCGCCGCCCCCTCCCATCAGGCATAAAACAGCGAACGGATGTTTGAAATTGAGTCAGCAGGGGGCAAAGTGGGAGACGAAGAGCGCCTCCCTACTTCGCGCGGGGATGGGCGCTCAGGTACTCCTCGCGGATATGGGTGCGGTTCACGTGGGTGTAGATCTGGGTGGTGGAGATGTCCGAATGCCCCAGGATCTCTTGGATGACGCGCAGATCGGCGCCGCCGGCGAGCATGTGGGTGGCGAAGGAATGGCGCAGCGTGTGCGGATGAAGGTTCGCCACGCCGATGAAGCGGCCGGCCTCGGCGACGAGGGAGTGCACGCTCTGGCGCGTCAGCCGCCCGCCGCGCGCGTTGAGGAACACGGCCGAGGTGGATTTCGCGTACGAGCGGACGAGCTCGGGGCGGCCGCGCTCGAGGTAGTCGCGCAGCGCGCGCAGCGCGGCGCCCGAGATGGGGGCGATGCGCTCCTTATTCCCCTTGCCCAGGATATGAAGATAACCTTCCTCCAAGATGGCGTCGCCCAAATCGAGCCCCGTGCACTCGCTCACGCGCAGCCCGCACCCGTACAGGACCTCAAGGATGGCCTGGTTGCGCAGAGCCAGAGGGCCGCTGCCCAGCGGGCGCGACAGCATGGCGTCCACCTGCGCAACCGACAGCACGTCGGGAAGGCGGTCGGGCGCTTTGGGGAGCTGGATGGTGTCGGCCGGGTTGCGACGGGCGTAGCCTTCGCGCACGAGAAAGCGGTGGAACCCCTTGAGCACCGACACATGGCGGTCCACCGTCGAGGCTGCGTACGCGCGGTCGAACAGGTCCGACTCGTACGCCACGATGACCTCGCGATCGACGTCGTCCACCGAACGGATCCCGCGCTTCTCGAGGAACCGCGCGTAATCCTTGAGGTCGGCAGCGTACGCGGACACGGTCAACGGAGAGCTGCCTCGCTCGACGCGCAGATATGCCAGGTACTCTCGATACAGCTCGTCCATCCGCCACCCTCGTCGTCGCGCCGCCGCAAAACGTCGAACGGATGTTTCACGTGAAACATCCGCGCCCCGTCTGCCGAACCCTCTGCATGATATAGTTCACAGGATAGCACGCCTTCGCGGCGATGAGGACGCTGCGCGTCCGCAGGAAGCGCGCCACCGTCCTCCCTAGGCGCGACGCACGGCGGCGGCGCTCACGAAACCGCAGAACAGCGGATGGGGCCGCGTGGGGCGGCTCTTGAACTCGGGATGGCCCTGGCTGGCGACGAACCACGGATGGCCGGGCAGCTCCACCATCTCCACGAGCCGCCCGTCCGGCGACGCGCCCGACACCGAAAGCCCCGCTTCGACCAAGCGCTCGCGGAAGGCGTTGTTCACCTCATAACGATGACGGTGACGCTCATATATAATAGATTCGCCGTAAGCCTCGAACGCCTTCGTGCCCGGCTCCACCTTGCACGGATAAGCTCCCAGGCGCATGGTTCCGCCCTTGCCCTCCACATCCTCCTGCTCGGGCATGAGGTCCACCACGGGAAAGGCCGCCTCGGCATCGAACTCGGCCGACGTGGCCCCGGACATGCCGGCCGCGTCGCGCGCGAACATGCATACGGCAGCCTGCAGCCCCAGGCAGATGCCCAAGTAGGGAATGCCCTGCTTGCGCGCGTAGCGAGCCGCGGCGATCTTGCCCTCGAAGGCGCGCTGGCCGAAACCGCCCGGCACGAGGATGCCGTCCATGCCGCCCAGCACCGCCCCCGCGTTCGCGTCCGACAGCTCCTCGCCGTCCACGAGGTGCACGTTCACGCGGCATCCGCAGCGCACCCCCGCATGCCCGAGCGCCTCGATCACCGACAGATACGCGTCGGGCAGGCTCACGTACTTGCCCACCACGGCCACGTCCACCTCCTCATCGCAAGCGTCCGCCGCGGCCAAGAACGAGCGCAGGGGCGCCAAGTCGGCCGAACGCCGCTCGAGGCACAACCGGTCGAGCACCATCTCGTCGAAGCGCTGCTCGTGCAAGCCCAGCGGCACCTCGTAGATGGACGGCGCGTCGGTGCAGGCCAGCACCTCCTCGGGCCGCACGTCGCAGAACAGCGCGATCTTCTCGCGCACGCCGTCCTCGATCTCGTGGTCCGAGCGGCACACGATGAAGTCGGGCTGCACGCCGATGGAGCGCAGCTCCTTCACCGAATGCTGCGTGGGCTTCGTCTTCACCTCGTGCGCTGCGGCTATATAAGGCACCAGCGTCACGTGAACGAACAGCACGTCGCCGTACGGCAGCTCCTTCTTGAACTGGCGCGCGGCCTCGATGAACGGCAGCGACTCGATGTCGCCGACGGTGCCGCCGATCTCGGATATGACGATGTCGGCGCCGGTTTGGTCGGCGATGCGCCGCAGGCGCGCCTTGATGGCCTCGGTGACGTGCGGAATCACCTGCACGGTGCCGCCCAGGTAGTCGCCGCGCCGCTCGCGCGCGATGAGGCTCTGGTAGATGGATCCCTGCGTGAAGTTGGACTCGCGCGTGAGGTTCTCGTCGATGAAGCGCTCGTAGTGCCCCAGGTCGAGATCGCCTTCGTGCCCGTCCTCGGTGACGAACACTTCGCCGTGCTGGAACGGCGACATGGTTCCCGGATCCACGTTGAGGTACGGATCCATCTTCTGCATGGTCACTTGGTACCCGCGCGCCTTGAGCAAGTGCCCCAGCGACGCGGCCGTAATGCCCTTGCCCAGCGACGAGACGACGCCCCCGGTAACGAAGATGTGCTTGGCCATGATTCTCCTATCATGCTATGCGTGCTTCATATGATTCGGAGACGGCGCCTGGCCGCGCACGAAATACGCCCGAAGAGCACAGCGGATCCTGCCTCCAAACGTCTTTTCATTCTACGGCATGCACGAGGTCGGAGCCGCATTGCCCGGCGCAATTAACAAAGCCGTAACACCCACGGCACGGCAGCCGATGCGCGAGCCAGATGCAAGAGGCGCAGACAGCGCAAGGGCCGGGCGCCGCGCATCGAGAGCGCGTGCCCGGCCCTTGCACCGGAGAGGGAGGGGTGCGCACATCCGGCAAAGGACGGCACCGTCGAATGATCAGGTTAGTTGTCTACAAACCGGCTGCGGCGTTCTCGCCGGCCACCTTGCCGTAGAACATGGCCATCGCGTGGCTGTGGCCGCTCAGACGGAAGGGGTACTTGATAGCGAAGCGGCTGCCCTGGATGTTGCCGGACGCATACAAGCCGGGGATCACCTGGCGCTCGAGGTCGAGCACCTGGGCGTTCTGGTTGGATTCCAAGCCGCCCATCATGACCAGGCACAGGCCCACGCCCATGCGCTGCGCGTAGTACGGGCCGTCGTCGGTCACGGGCATCAGGTACTTCGCCTGCTTGGCGTAGTCCTCGTCGACGCCCTTCTCGCACAGCTCGTTGTAGCGCTCGACCGTGGCCAGCGCTGCATCGACGTCCATGCCGTCGATGCTCTCGAACAACTCGCGCAGCGTCTGGCCCTTGAAGATGGTGCCGTCGCCCACCCGCTCGTCCCACTCGGCGAGCGTGGCCGCGAACGTGTTCACGCACTTCGCAGCATTCTCTTCGAAGTGGCTGTCGGTGATCATGAAGCACTTGTGCTTGGGCTGCAGCTCGATGGGATACTCGGCATCGGCGGCGCAGGTGTCCTCGTTCATGAACCGCTCGCCGTTGTAGTTGATGCGCAACAGCGGTCCGGTGAAGCCCATGGAATCGTTCTGCGAATCGGTGTCGCCCGGACCCCCCATCACGTGCATCTGCGAGCACTGGTACTGCTGGATGGAAGCACCCGCCCAGTACCCCAGCTTGTAGCCGTCGCCCGTATTGGTGCGGTTGCCCTCGACGTCCATGTTCGGCCATGGGTTGCCGTTGCCGTTCCAGATGAGGTTCGGTGCGAAGTAGCGCACCATGTCCTCGTTGGATCGACAGCAGCCCGATGCCAGGCACACGCCGTTTTCAGCGTTGATCTTCTTGTACTTGCCGGTATCGGCGTTGCGCGCGTACACGCCCACCACGCGACCTTCATCGTTTTGGATGAGCGCTTCGGCGAAATGGCCGAAATACGCTTCGGAGCCCGTGCCGGCATCGAGGCCCTTCTGGAAATTGTTGTCGAGCACGGCCTGATGGTCGGTGAAGTTCAGGCATTCGGGGAAAGCGGCCTGCGGCTCGCTCTCCCAGTCGATGGTCGGATCGCTCATGCAGCTGACGCCGTTGGGAACGTCCGCGCTGGGATCCATCGACATCTCGTAATTCTCGAGGATCTCGCAATCCGCGCCCTCGATCCACCAGTCCATAGCCTCCGCGTCGCCCAAGACGAACTTGCGGACGATATTGTAATTCGTGATGCTGGCGCACTCCTGGAACTCTTCCTTGATGATGGCCTCAAGGTCGAGGTGGGGCAGGCCGAAGGTGTCGGTCAGCTTGCCGTTCAAGTAGCAGTACTGGCTGGAGCGCTGCTGCGGCATGGAACCCTTCTCGATGCCGACGACCTTGGCGCCGCCCTCGGACGCCGCACGGAACGCCGCGACGCCCGAGACGCCCAGACCCACGACCGCCACGTCGCAGTCAAGCTCTTCCTCCACCATATCGTCGGTGATCTCAGGAGGATTGGCGGGCCAAGGATAATAGTCTCCCCACGGCGACGGGGCAAGTCCTTCGGCGGCGTCGGCCGCGCTCGCAGCCGTCGCAGCATCGCCCGCCGAGCTTGCCGAAGACGCCTGCGGCGAACATCCCGCCAACGCTGCTCCCGCTCCCAGCGCCGCCACGCCTCCTAGCGTGAGGAACCCGCGACGCGTGAGGCCGTCGGCCAGCTCTTTCTTTTGCTTTTCGTTGTTCATGATCTCCCTCCTTCAGGGTGAATCGAGCAGCGCTCCATGCGCCGCCCTTGCAACGACGCAACCATAGGACGCACGTGGAACAGGGAGAATAACCGCAGTGCGTGAAGCGCATCACCGCGTTGCAGTATTTTTTCGTTTTACCAGATGATCGGACTGAAAAGACATCGAGGCGACCGGCTTTCGGAGAACGCGAGTCCGAAGGACGACTCGGCTGGAGTACAATGGGCAGGAAACATCGGAGAAGCCAAAGGGGGGCTTTCGCATGGCAAACGGCACGTACTTGAACAGGCTAGCCGCCCAACCTCCCATCCGTTTCCGCCCCCGCCTTTTGCTGTTAGCGGCTTTCCTTGCCTCGGCGCCCCTCTATCCGCCCAACTCCTACCTTATGCTGCGTTTCGCACCGAACGTCTCGCCCGCTGGCGACTTTCTTTTCGCCATGCTGCTCTCTTGCTTTGCGACAGCCCTCGCCATCCTGCTCTTCTCGGCGCAACGCCCCAGCTGGCCTGGCTTCGAAACGCGCAAAGGGCGCCCGATCGCCACAGGCTGCGCTTGGACGTACGCCGCAGTCTTGGTGGCGATCTGGATTCTGCTCGCAGCCGGATACCGTAACGTCGTCTTGTTCGCAGCGCTCGGCGTCACGGCCGGGGCATGCATGGCGCCGGTGATCATGCGGTGGGTGCGTCTGTATCTAATGGATTTTCGCAGCGTGATGTTCTACGGTGCCATCGCGTGCGCCAGCTCGTCGGCTGTCGCCTGGATCGTTTCGCTTTTGTCCGACCCGTTCGCGGTAGCCGCGGAAGGCGTTCTCGCCATAACGGGATCGGTTCTCCCCCTGTTGTTCGGAATCGAGAAATGCACGCACGAGACGGATGAGGACGCACAGAGCGTCTCCGGCATCGAAAACGGCGGGGGCGGCTTCACCGGCTCCCCTGACGCGGAAAGCCCGTCGAACACGCTGACAGGGCTTGCATCTTCTCTCAGGACATTCCTATCGATCATATGGGTGCCGCTGCTGGGCTTTCTCGTCTGCTCGTTCATGATGGCCGCTTATTCGTTCGACGCCGACGTGGGAGCGGGACGAAGCGAGTACACGGGCGCCATCGTTGCATCGGCCGTCGTCGTGGCGCTTTGCGCAATGCGGTTGAAAAGCCCGTTCGTTATGCTGATCGACCGCTTGGCTGTTCCGGCGTGCGTCGCGGTGAGCATCGTGCTGGGCAGCTTCCCGACGGGGACGACGCTGTTCGTGGCGGGAGCGATGCTCGTATACGCGCCTCTCGCCCTGCTATCGCTCTTCGCGCTCTCATCGCTGGTCGCCATGGCCGAGGCGGGAGAATTCCCTCTGCCCTTCGTGTTCTCGGCGGCCTTCCTGCTCAGCTGTGCGGCATCGCTTTTGGGCATGACGGTGCAGGCGAACGTGCCGCCGGATGTGAATTTAGGGCCGTACCTGTGGGTCGTGCTTTCCTCATACTTCTGCATCGTGGTGGTGCACCTCGGCTTCGTCGCATGGCAGCAGGCTTGCTCGACGGACGATCCCGACGCTTTGCAGGATGCAGGCATGCGGAACGAAGGTGAAACCGATACGCTGCATGCATTGCAGCACGAACGCATCGTGACGCTAGCGAACGGGTACGCCCTCACGAAGCGCGAACGCGAGATACTGCAGTACCTGAGCCTGGGATACGGGTCGGTATACATCTCCAAAACGCTGTTCATCTCCGACAACACCGCGCGCACCCACATCCGCAATATTTACCGCAAACTGGACGTCAGCTCGCGAGAAGAGCTGCTGTCGCTGGTCAACGGCATGAAATGACAGCCCGCGCCTCGCACCCCTACGCGGCTCTGTACAGCTGATGGTTTGACGCGGGTTCGCCCGCTATCGTGGTATGCTGTTACATTAGTGCAAGAGCAGAACGGTTCGAAGAAGAAGAGGGATTCCATGCGCATCGGGTTCGACAACGACAAGTACATCGCGCTTCAGGCCGAGCATATCCGCAACCGCATCAATCAGTTCGGCGGCAAGCTCTATCTGGAATTCGGCGGAAAGCTGTTCGACGACTACCATGCCGCGCGCGTGCTGCCCGGGTTCGAGCCCGACTCCAAGATCCGCATGCTCAAGAGCCTGGCCGACGAGGTGGAGATCATCATCGCCATCAACGCCAACGACATCGAGAAGAGCAAGGTCCGCGGAGACTTGGGCATCACCTACGACGAGGACGTGCTGCGCCTCATGGACATCTTCCGCTCCATGGGCTTCGCCACCAGCGGTGTGGTGATCACCCACTACGCGAACCAACCCTCGGCCGGCGCGTTCCGCCGCCGCCTGGAAAGCCTGGGCATCAAAAGCTACCTGCACTACCCTATCGCCGGCTATCCGTACGACATCGACCGCATCGTCAGCGAAGAGGGCTACGGCAAGAACGAATACGTGGAAACGACGCGCCCCCTCGTGGTGGTGACGGCGCCCGGCCCCGGCTCGGGCAAGATGGCCACGTGCCTGTCGCAGCTGTACCACGAGCATGAGCGCGGCATCGCGGCCGGCTACGCCAAGTACGAGACGTTCCCCGTGTGGAACCTGCCGCTGAAGCACCCGGTGAACATCGCCTACGAGGCGGCCACGGTGGACCTCGACGACGCGAACACCATCGATCCCTTCCATCTGGAAGCCTACGGCATCACCACGGTCAACTACAACCGCGACGTGGAGATATTCCCCGTGCTGAAGGCCATGATGGAGCGTATCTCGGGCACCAGCCCGTACCAGTCGCCCACCGACATGGGCGTGAACATGGCCGGCAACGCCATCGTGGACGACGAGGCCGTGCGCGACGCCGCGAAGATGGAGATCGTGCGCCGCTACTTCCAAACCGCGGTGGAAGTGAAGCGCTCGGGCGTGGGCCAGGAGCGCATGGAACGCCTGGAGCTGCTGATGAACCAGGCAGGCGTGAACGCGAGCTTGTCTCCCGCGCGCTCGGCGGCGCTGCTGAAGGAGGAGACCACCGGCGGCCCGGCTGGAGCGATGGTACTGCCCGACGGCTCGGTGGTGACGGGCAAGACGTCGTCGCTGCTGGGCGCGGCATCGTCGCTGCTGATGAACGCGCTCAAGGGCCTGGCCGGCGTGGACGACGACATCGACGTGATCAGCGACGAGGCCATCACGCCCATCTGCCGCCTGAAAACCGAGCAGCTGAACAGCCGCAACCCCCGCCTACACTCCGATGAGACGCTCATCGCGCTGTCCATCAGCTCGGCCACCGATCCGCTGGCGAAGAAGCTGATCGACCACGTGAACGACCTATACGGCTGCGACGCGTTCTTCAGCGTGATCCTGTCGGCCACCGACGAGAAGCTGTACCGCACCCTCGGCATCAACGTCTGCTGCGAGCCGAAGTACGAGCAGCATAGGTACTATCACAAATAGTAATCACAAGTAAGGCGGTGCAAGATGAACGGTTGTTGTTGCGTCGAAGCGTCAACCCTCGTGCTCATGGCCGATGGCAGCCAGCGCCCCATTCGCGACCTGCGTATCGGCGATTTGGTAAGAACCGAAACAGGAACCGCGCATATACGCGACATCATCAAAGGGCGCGAGCCCGAGCTGGTTCGCATCGGGCTCGCGCAAGGCGGCAACCTCGTCGCGACGGGGAACCACCCCCTGTTCACCGACAAGGGCGTCAAGCGATGCAGCGAGGTCGTCGTGGACGATCGGCTTCGCACGGAGGGCGGCTGCGTCGCCATCGAAAGCATCGAGCTCGCTCCGCACGAGCCCGCGACGAGCAATCTGACGCTCGGAAAAGCCATCGGGTGCGTTTCGCACGATTTCGAGGTATACAACCTGGTTCTGGATGGATCGAGCGTATTCTTCGCGAACGGGCTGCTTGTGGGCGACGACAACGAGCAAGGGCGCCTTATGCGCTCATCTGACGAGATTCGCAGCTCAGCCAGCGTTCCTGCCGAGCTGCTCGCCGAAGCGGAGCGCTTGCGCCGCGATTCGATGTAGCCCGAGACGATTGCCCCCGCAGCGGCTCATCTTCGCCCGAAAAACACGCTCCAACGTCTGAGGCGTGTTTTTCGGGCGAAGATGCTCCCGTCGTCGTTACGCGGCGGCGACGATCCAGATCATCGAGCCGTAGGCGAAGCTGTTGCCGTCCGCGTCGATCGTGGCGTTGAGCAGCGTCTTCATACCGTAGTCGGTGAACGTTCCGTGCCACACGAGCATCGTGTTCTCATCGCCTGCAGCTAGCAGCACCGGCCGGTCGAACGTCGCTTCAAGTCCCAGCGGTGTGAAGCGCGCGTCCTGCACGAATGTCGTGGAGCCGCTTTCGGTGGTGAGCGACCACGAGCCCCCCGGCAAGTCCTGGTCGGCGCGCTTGAGACGAACGCCCACGATGGCCACGTTGCGTTCCGAGCGGTTCGCCGCCGCAACGGGGATGAGAGCGGTGTTGTCGCCTTCGGCGTTCAGAACCATGGAAACCGACGAAGGGACGGTGATGTTGACCTGGGCTTCCTCTTGGGGTGCGAGCGCAGGTTCGGATTCCGGCTCGGCAGGCGGTTCGGGGACGGGCGCCTCTTCGGCGGGCGCGTTCGCGAGCTTGTCGGTAAGCTCGTCCGCCGGCTGCTCTACAGATTCGTCCGCGGAAGCATCGAGGTCCTTCGAATCGTCGGGATCCTCGACGCCCTCGGAGTCTTCGGGCGTTTCAGACTCGACGGGATCCTTGGGCTCCGCGGAATCATCCGGCTCTTCAACCGTCGGCAGCTCCGGCGCATCGGGATTCACAAGCTCGCGCCCGTCGAGATTCCATGCGTACCTCAGCACGTTCTCGTCCGCGCCGCGATACACCGTGGCCAGCAGCGTTTCGGCCGGCTCCTCGAAGCCGAAGCATTCATCCGCGACCGCCTCGTCGGCGAATGCGAATTCGTCGGGAAGCTCGACGAGCTTCGGGCAATCGTAGAACGCGCGCGTCAGATCTTCGACGCTGGCGGGCACGTTCGCGATCTCGCTCAGGTTCGAGCATCCCTCGAACCAATGAGCCAAGCTCGTCGCTTCCACCTTGTCGGCGAAGATCACGCGCTTGATGTCGTCGGCCACGCCTGCCGCCAGCCAGGGGACATCCTTGACGTCGTCGAACGCGACCGTTTCCCCCGACCCGTCGACCACGAACGTCCCGTCGGGCCACAGCTCAGCCAACACCGCCGAGGCATCGTCCGCACCGATAGGCCATGCACGCTCGTATTCGGGAACGATGGGAGCATCGGGGGCAACCGGCTCGGCGTCGGGCAGAGGCCGGGATTGGGGCTTCGGCTCGCTTGGAGCGGGAGCGTGCGAAGGCGCTTCGACCACAACGTTGTCGATATCGTCAACCGGCGTCTTCGGAGCCGCAGGCTCCTCGACCGCTTCGGAACCGCCCGCGTCCTTCTCGGCCGCAAACGAAAACGGCACCGGCCATAACAACCCGAACACCAACAGCGCGCAAAGCGCGAAAGCCGCGCTGATCCTCAGCGCGGCTTTCCATGGGGGCATACTATATGCTGTCGGCTTCGTCATAAATCGAAACCATTTCTATTGCAGTCGGGTAAGTTCTACGCTAGCCCAATAGTCCAAGCGACGTCGAATGCTGAAGCCTTGGTAAAATAGCTGGAAAGAAAAGTCTTATCCAGAGTGCCTGATTTTATATCCATCGTCAAAGCCAAAGGCGTTGCCGTCGTCCCATCAGTGCTTTTTCCTATAGTCCAGTTCAAACCAGTTGCGCTCGACTCAGTAAGCACTGTTTTCTTTGTAACATCATTCTTTTGCGATATGGTCACGCACAATGCGTTAGGAGCCAATGTCGTGTCGGAAGAGGCTAAGGTAAAATTATTATCAGTTTTGTTCGTCACCTTGACATCCGTCAACGCAACATCGAAGCCCTTGGTGGTATTGCCTATGGAAAAATCGCCAGGTCCCGTTATGGTGTCGTTGGTAATCGAGATGGGGAGGGTCGTAGGCACTGTTGCCGAAATATTTATTGTCGCCGTCACATCGACCGAGCTAGTACCCGTGGCCGCAGTATTATTTGAGCCCTGTATCGTTTTGTCAGTTACCGCGAACGCCGGAGCTGCGCATAGCCCCGTTAGCATTGTTGCCGCGCAAACACCAACGATGCCCTTTTTCAAATTCGTAAGCTTGCTCATGATAGTTCCCTTTCTAACGTGCCCTTACGTTGTCGGATGCGCTCTACGTATCTTCCGCGTCGAAAGCCCCTTAGCCTTCGACGTTCAAAACAATTTCAGCGGCCGCTTGGCCGGTTTGCTTGTGCGTCTCGCGATCGTAGCCGGTGAACGTGGCCACGGCGGCGTACTGTCCGGGATCAAGATCCTTCGTCAGCTTGATCGTTTGAATATGCTGGTCGGGCGCTATGGCAGCCGACTCGTACACCGTCTCGCCCGAATCTTTCAGCGTGATGACCACTTTCTGATCCATCGGGTTCGCGGCGATGTTCTCGATGCGCGCCTCGCCCTCGGACGAGCCGTCGGCGAACGTGATGGACGCCGCGATGGAGATGTTCATCATGCCCTTCGCCACTTCCTCGTTAAGCGCCGCCTGGATCTCTTCCTTCGACTTGCCCTCGAACTGGCCTTGCGCGGCGTTCGAGTCGTACCAGTCTTCCAGCGCAGGCTGCTGCGTCAGCACGACGCCAACCCCTACGGCAGCGCCCACGGCGACAACGGCCACCAGCGCGGCGAATACATGCTTGGACATGCCGAGGATCTTGCCGGTATTCTTGGCGGCGTCGGCAGCTATGTTGGAAATGGGATGCGAAGCGTTTGAAGCCCCGGCATCGGAAGCGTTGTCGACAGATGCCGGATCAGAAGTCGCGCCGAAACCATTGCCCTGCGCGACATCGTCGGCAGCGTTGTCGCCGCCCGTCTGGCGTTGAGTGGCATTTGGTTCGGCATCATCTACTGGAAGGCTCTGCGTGCTCGTCGTGTCTTGCTCGCTCATACGTACTGTACCCCTTATTCGACAGTCCCCCTGTCGTAAACACGAAAACTTAGTTAGCTAAGATACGCCACGGGCGATGGCAAGTCAATGGCGTTTGAAGGAATATTTGGAGCCACTAAAAAATTATTCAAACGATGACAATTTTGCCTATACGATCAGGCGGTATGAATTATTCTGCAATGAGGTGCCAAGGGCGAGGAAGCCCTAAACAAGGCCGCTTCCCCCTATCGCCTGAACAAGCTCGTCCTTTCCCGTTACGCCCGTTTTGCGGTACAGGTTGCGGATGTGAGTCTTCACCGTATCGCCCGATACGAACAACTCTCGCGCGATCTCGGAACGGGTGCAGCCCTTGAGCAGCAGCGCCAGAACCTCCTCCTCGCGCCGCGTCAGATCGAACGTCCGCGCCGCATGCGCGCACCGTGACTCGATCGAGCCCTCCTCCGTGCGGTAGCGATCGACGAGCCCCCGCAAATCCTCAACGCGCCGCCGCTCCAGCTCATCGGTCTGAGCCCACGTTTTCCGCAGAAGCGCGCCTACCGCTGCCGAGCATCCGCACAGAAGGGCTGCGAAGGCGGCAGACACGACGTTTCCGTACGCTTCGGTGAACGCGAGGCACCCGACCACCGCACCGGCGAACACGACAACGCAGTAGAACGCGAGAAGCAAATCCGCTCGCGCACGCCGATCGAAGTAAGCGAAACGCGCGATGGCATAGCACGTGGCGCAAAACGTCGCGCCGACGCAGACAAGGATCACCGCCGTTGCTATTATGTCCGTCATACCGATTTCCTTCTCGAAGCCATGCGCGTTCCGCCGTCCCCAACTTGGATCCTACAATAGCATGCGACCCAGATCAAAGCAGGGGTGAATTAAATCACCGTTGCAGCTTCGCCTTGCGCAATGGTAGGTTCGGCTCGAATCGAATCGGGAACCGACCCGATCGCCGCCGACCGGAGGAGGCCGTCATGAAGAACACGCGAACCGTCCGCATAGCCGCAGGAACCGTCTGCTTGATCGTCGTAGCCCTCGTGATGGGCTGGTTCGTGGGACGCTACATCCCAGGGGATCCCCGCGAGCCCGAGCCCCGCATCGGCGACGGGCTCTATTCTGAAACCGGATACGGGTTATCTAAGATCGTCGATTTCGATCCGGGATCAACGATGAAGCTAAGGAACATCACGCAAGGCCAACGTTACGTCAGACATCCGGACGAGGTGGAACGCACCCCTTCCGAATTGGTAGACTTCTACAAAGAGAACGGCGAATGGGAGTACGAATGCCCCGACATCGACCTATCCGTGTCCGAAATCAAAACCATCACGACCAAGGGCTTCGCTGAATGGTATCCCGAATACGCAGGGACGTACCGCCCGGTATACGACGGCAGCGAGCTTATAGCGGTCACCGTAACCATAACCAACGCCTCCGACAACCTTATACAGCAATGGTACAAGCTGCCCCTTGAGCATGTTACGTTGTGGAGCGAAAACCTCGACTATATAGACGACAGCTTAGGAGCCGGAGTGGTGCTTGACGACGCATTCGTGTTCGCGAACGAAAACTACAATCGTGACGAATTGCTCCGAATCGAGCCAGGAGAGTCACAGACGCTGATCCTGCCGTTCAAAGTCAACAAGAACGCCTTGAAAGACCAAAACTCGTTCGACGAGCTCGATCCCTCCGACTTCTGCATCCAGATGGTCGATTTCTCAAGCAGTACCGCCTACCGCCTTTGGCTGTAAGCGCCCCCCTCCCGGGCCGCAACCCATCATCGCCCGAAAAACACGCCTCAGCGGCTGGAGCGCGTTTTTCGGGCGATGATGGGTTGCGACTGCCGCAGGGGCATTGCCAACCTCTTAGAAGAACACCTTGGCGGCGTGCTCGTAGAATCCGTCATGCCGGTAGCGCAGCAGCGTGGTGGGAACGGCTCCGCGGCTGACGTAGACGCGCTTCACCGGCGCGTCGAACGAGAGCAGCTCGCCGTCTGCGAACAGCGCGGCCTCGCGGGGATCTCGGTTGAGCGACAGGTCCATCTCCACCACGTCGTTGGCCGCCGTCACGATAGCGCGCGAATGCAGGGTGTGCGGCGCCAGCGGCACGGCCACCAGGCCGTTGAAGCCGGGAGCCACCAGCGGCCCGCCCGCCGACAGCGCGTAAGCCGTCGATCCGGTGGCCGTTGCCACCACCAGCCCGTCGCCGCGCATGTCGGCGATGTGCGCGCCCGAGATACCCAGCGAGAAGTCGATGATGCGCCCGTTGGCGCCGCGCGTCACGGCCAGCTCGTTGAGCGCGAAGAACGTGCGCGCCGGATCGTCCACGTCGTGCGCCGCCGCCTCATCGTCGTCGCCCCACGGGTCGGGCTCGCCCTCGCACACCACGTCGATGCGCAGGTTCGTGCGCTGCTCGGCCACCACGTCGCCCGCCAGCGCCGACGCAACCACGGCGATCACGCCCTCATCGCCCGTGTTCGCCAGAAAGCCCAGCCGTCCGAAATTGATGCCGAGAACGGGCACGCCCGAGGTCCCGATCTGGCGAGCCGTGCGCAGGATGGTGCCGTCGCCTCCCAGCACAACCGCCATCTCGACGCCCGACGCCAGCGCTCCGTTCAGCTCCTCATGGTCGCAGCGGCACGACAGATCGGACGAATCGACCAGCGTGTAGTCCAGGCCCTGCGTGGCCAAATACGTTGCGAGCAGCAGCGATGCGTCCACGGCTTGCGAGTTGGAATTATTGCGTACGATGAGGATGTGCATGAGGGTCTTCTTTCCGGGTTTGCTATGATGGGGTCATTATATCCGAAGCATGAGGAAGCGTTCGTCCATGTCCGACAAGCTCGCACGAGCTCAACACACGCGCGTTGCCGAACCGGCACTCGAGCAGCCCGCCGAAGCGCCTCGACGCCCCCAGCGCACGCACGTGCGCGCTGCCGACCCCGGTTCGACGTCGGAGATCAGGGTGGGCGGCCGCCACGCCGGGCTCGACCGCACCGTCATCGCGGCGGCCGTGGCCCAGCAGGTCGTTCCCAAGCCGCAGCCTCGCCTCGATCCGACGAGCGCGAAAGCGCGTCTGCGCGCGGCCGCTCCCGGAGAAACCTCGGAGATCCGCATCGGCGGCCGCCACGCCGGCCTCGACCGCACCACGCCGCCTCGAGACCCCTTCGAGCCCTCGACCCCCGATCCGCGCGAAGCCGCACGCCGCTCGGTGCCCAGCTCACGCGCCGAGCGGGCGGCGTTTCCCGGATCGACCTCGGAGCTTCCCATCATCAGCAAGCACGCGGGCGCCGATCGCACGCTGACCCGCGTCCCGCAGCCAGAACACGAACCGGAAGACACCGCCGCCGCTGTCGGGTCGTCGGCGGCGCTCATCAGCGTGTGCGTGATGATCTCGCGCATCACCGGCTTCGCTCGCACGTGGATCATGGCGTTCGCGCTGGGATCGACGCTGCTGTCCAGCTCGTACCAGGTGGCGAACGGGCTGCCGAACATGCTGTACGAGATGGTGGTGGGCGGCATCCTCGTGACGGCGTTTCTGCCCGTGTACCTGTCGGTGAAGAAGAAACTGGGGCAGCAGGCCGGCAACCAGTACGCGTCGAACCTGCTCACGCTCGTGGTGCTGTTCCTCGGCATCATCTCCGCGCTGTGCATCGCGTTCCCGTCGGTGGCCATCTACACGCAAAGCTTCTACTCCGATCAAACCGAGATGGCCCAGTCGGTGTTCTTCTTCCAGTTCTTCGCCATTCAGATCGTGTTCTATGGAGCGTGCGCTATCGTGTCGGGCCTGCTCAACGCGAATCGCGACTATCTGTGGTCGTCCATCGCGCCCGTGGCGAACAACGTCATCGTCATCGCCACGTTCATCCTGTACGCCGTCGTGGCGCCGCAGAACCAGGAGATGGCGCTGTATATCATCGCCATCGGCAACCCGCTGGGCGTGTTCGTGCAGCTGGCCATCCAGCTGCCGGCGCTCAAGAAGAACGGCATCCGCATACGTCCCCGCGTTGATTTCCGAGACCCCGCGCTACGCGAGACGCTGGGGCTGGGCATCCCCGCGCTGTTCGTCATGCTGTGCTCCACCATCGTGGTTTCGGTGCAGACGGCGGCGGCTTACGGGTTCTCCGACAACGGCCCCTCCATCCTGCTGTACGCGCGCCAATGGTTCACGCTCCCTTACGCGTTTCTCGCGGTGCCCATCACCACCGCCATGTTCACCGAACTTGCCGACATGCAGGCCGAAGGCGACGCCGAAGGAGTGAAGCGCGGCATCATCGGCGGCACGAACCAGATCCTGTTCTTCATGATCCCCTTCGCGCTGTACCTCATGGTGTTCGCGCTGCCGCTGGTCACCCTGTACCATGCAGGCGCGTTCACCATGGACAACGTCAACTCCATCGCCACGTACATGACCGTGTTGGCCTTCGCCCTGCCCGTGTACGGCGTGAACACGTATTTGCAGAAGATCTTCTCCAGCTTGCGGAAGATGGGCGTGTTCGCGGCGTTCAACTTCGTGGCCGGTGCGGCGCAGATCGCGCTCACGATGTTCGGCGCGGCCAACGTCGAGCGCTTCCCCATCGAGATCATCGCCGTGGGCGAGGTACTGTTCTACGTGGTTGCCGACGTGTGCCTGTTCGCCTACCTGCGCCGCCGCCTCGGGCCGTTCGGCCTGCGGTCGGTGGCGAAAGCGTGCGCGCGCGGCCTTCTGTTCGGCGGCCTGGGCGCCGCTGCGGGCAGCGGCGTGCTGTTCGCGCTGCAGATGTTCGTCGCGCCGCTGTCCGGTTCCATCCCGCAGGCCCTCGCCTACGTGCTGGCCGGTGGCATCGTGGCGCTTGTGGTGACGTTCGGCCTGTCCATCAAGCTGCGCGTGCCCGAAGCCGCCTTCGTCGGCTCCATCGTGGGCAAGGTGAAGGGCAAGCTGGGACGCGGATAGCGCCTGCGCGGGCGCAAGCGAGCACAGGGGAGGTGCTGCGTGGAGCTTCATCAGTTGAGATACCTGTCGGCCGTGGCGCATTGCGGAAGCGCGGCGAAGGCCGCCGAGGAGTTGTACGTCTCCAAGCAGGCCGTCTCCAAGGCCATCCGCTCGTTCGAGCACGAGATGGGGTTCGAGCTGTTCGACCGTGACGACGGGATGCGCCTCACCGAAAACGGCCGCGAGATCCTCGTTCACGCCGAAGCGGTGCTGCGCGAGCTGGACGAGATCGACTTGTACGTGCAAGCGCAGGGCGCGGGCGCGCGGCAGACGGAATCGCTGGCCATCGCGTTCAAGTCGTTCCCGCTCGATTACCTGTTTTTCAACAAGGGTCACGAAGCGGTGGCGCTCATCGACGAGTTCGTCTACCGCACGCCTGGGTGCTCCGTCTCCACGTTCAAGATGTCCGATACCGCCATCCTGAACGCCCTGGAGGAAGAAGCCATCGACCTCGGCTTCGTGCACGGAACCTACAAGCGCCCCGGCATCAGGCTCGTGCCGCTCGGCCCCGTGGAGACGCGCGTGATCACGCTGAGGTCCAACCCCTTCGGCAGGCGGGCGTCCGTCCGCATCGCCGACCTCGAAGGGGTTCCCATCAGAAGCCCCTTCGACTTCGATCTGTTCACCAACGCCTTCATTACCGCCTGCCACGAGCACGGCTTCGATCCGAGCTTTCGCGAAGTGCCGTTGAACGACGAGGCCATCGACGCGTTCTGCAGCGGAGGCGGGGTGCATCTGCAGCCTTTCGATCCGCGCATGGAGAAGGCCTACCCGCAGTCGGTCTTCCTGCCGTTCCATCCGAGCGACCGGATCGAGCTGCCCCTGTGCCTCGCCTATCGCGAGACGCTTGCGAAGCCGCTGGCGCTCAAGCTGGTCGGCTTCATCCGCAACGGCATGCGGCGCTGAGCGCGGCGCGCCGGAAGCCGATCCGACGCGCCGACGCAACCCTACTGGGCGTCCAACAGCGACTTCGCCGCGATCCACCCGGTGATCCAGCTGGTGCCCACGCCGCCGAACACCGTCGAATTCCAGAAGCAACCGTAGTTCGCCTCGCCCGACAGGCCGCCTGCCGTGGTGGCGTTGGCGTACAAACCCTCGATGAGCGAGCCGTCCTCGCGCATGACCTGCAGATGCTCGTCGGTGCGCAGGCCGCACATCGTCTTCGCCATCTGGCTGCCGATGATGGCCCCGTAGAACGGCGGCTTCACCACGGGATGCAGCCACGAGGGGTCGTACGGCGTGGACATCTCGTCATCCACGCCCTTCTCGCACAGCTCGTTGTACTCTTTCACCGCGCGCACCAGCACGTCGCGGTCGAGCAGCAGCATATCGGCCAGCTCCTCGATGATGTCGGCCTTCTTCACGGCGCCGCGCTCCACCGCCTCGTCGACCTCGGCCAGCCAGTCTGCCGACACGAGGCCCTTCGTGTCGATCAGCGTGCTCGGGTCGGTGATGGGAATGCGGTTGCGGTCGGTGCCCTCGTCGGTGAGCACGTTCTTCTCGAACACGGTGGTCGGGAAGTCGGAGTCGCATATGGAGTACACATGGTGGCCCACCGCCGACATCCAGGCCGCGCAGTTGCTCAGGTCGCCCATCTGCCCGCCCGGGTTCGCGAACAGCTCCTGCGTGGCGGCGAAGTACGGCTGGCGGTTGCCCCGCTTGTCGATGATCAGCCACGGGTTGTGGAACAGCTGGCGCTCGCCATGCCAGAAGTAGTGCCAGAACTGGCCGTCGCCGCCGGCCGTCTCCTCGTCGATGGCGCCTTCCCAGCAGCTCCACGAATCGAAGCCGGAGAAGTCGGCGCCCATGCCCAGACCCATGCGGAAGGCTTCGCCCGTATGCGACGGCATGGGACCGCCTTGCACGGTGCCCTCGTAGGCGCTCGGCAGGTAGGCGCGGATCAGGTCGCGGTTCATGCCGAAGCCGCCCGCGCACAGGATGACGCCCTTCTCGGCCTTGACGTAGCGCTCCTTGCCGTCCGGCCCCTTGGCCACGACGCCCACCACGCGACCGCCGTCGGCCACGAGCTTCTCGCACTTCGTGGACAGGCGGATGTCGGCGCCCGCCGACAGCGCGACGGCCTCCATGGCGTTCGTGGGGTTGTCCATGCCCAGCACCACGCTCTGCTTGCCGGCATGGACGTCGGCATCATGCCAGATGGGGCCCATGCACTCCATGTTCATGCCGTCCTGCTCCATGATCCAGTCGCACGCGGGGCCCGACATGAGCAGCTGGTTCATAAGGAACTTCTCGTCGATGGAGTAAGAGTTCTGCTCCTCGTACATGCGGGTGAACGCCTTCACGTCGGGCGGGAACGTGGGAACGCTGAACTCGAGCGCGTTCTGGTCCTTCGATCCGCCGAACACGTTGGCGAACGTGCAGGCATGGCGGCTCGCGCCGCCCACCTGGCCCTCTTTCTCGATGCCGATGACCTTGAGCCCCTGCTGGGCGAGGAACGCCGTGGCCACGATACCGCCGCCGCCCACACCGACGATGACCACGTCGGCCTCGTCGTCCCACGACGCCGGCGGCTCCACCGGCAGGATGGGCGCCGCGTCGGGCAGGTTGGCGTCGTGCACGCGCTCCACCAGGCGCGCAGTGATCTCGTCGGTCGGAGCGGCGGCGTCGGCGGCAGCCGCCTGCTTCGATGAAGCCGGTGCTGCGGCGCATCCCGTCAGCGCCATTCCGCCCAGCGCAGCGACGCCGGCGGCCAAGCCGCCCTTGACGAACGTCCTGCGCGAGAAGCCGCCGTTCGCGTTGTTCGATTCCCCATGATTGGTTGTTGCAGACGTATCCACGTGATCCCTCCGGTCACTCGAATGTATGCGGTGCCAAAGCCGTGCAAGGCCCAGGCATCGTCGCTGATGTCCCTCGAGGCGATGTTTCGTTCAACACGTGTTTCAACGCTGCAAGCGTATCATGGGGCGGTCGCCTCCCCCGTCATGCATGCATTGACGGCCCGGCAACTTCTCGTTGTCGCAAGGGAGCGCTGTCGCAGCTGCGCGAGGGATGGCAAAAAGGAGTGCTGCGCTGGCGGGTTGGCGGGCTGGCGGGTCGGGCGCGAAACGGCTCCCATGGCAGTTTCGGCAGTCGAGTCGGGCATCGACGATCGCACGCGGATCCCGCCACCTGGGATCATGCGACCGCACGAGACGAAAGGGCGCGTCAAAGCGAGTCGAAACCGCCTTGCGATTGCCATGGGAGCCGTTTCGCGCCCGACCCGCCCCCACAGCTGCTGCCAGGACGATGCCCCGCTGCACGTTTTCGCAAGGCGACGTGCAGCAAAAACGAGGGTTTGGCACGAGGAGTCCTCGCACCCGAGACGGCACCGCGGCAAAACCCCAGATGACACTCGACCGCGCCCCGGAAACACGGCGCCCGACCTCGAAAACACGTCGTCCCAAGCGGTCAAGACTGCCAAAACCTCGTTTTTGCTGCACACGAAGAGCGGAAAGGGCGGAGCGGAGTGGCCCGAAACCGATTTCAATCCCCGCACCTTTCATGAGGGTGCGACCGTCGGCATGGCTGTGGCACAGTGACTTCGATACCAATTTCGATCCACGCGCCCTGCATGAGGGTGCGACTTCAAGCTTCGGGTCTGCCGCCTTGAGCCAATCGAATTTCAATCCCCGCACCCTGCATGGGGGTGTGACTCCAGCCAATCGTAGAAAGAACCGCAATAAGCCATTTCAATCCCCGCACCCTGCATGGGGGTGTGACCGCAACGATTATGACATAGAGAAGGAAACGAGCACAATATCCTGCATTCCGTGCAAGCAGCCAACCGCACTGTCTCAACCTCGACGATCGAATCGATCCCGCATCGGGTGCGAACCTCCCGCATCGATCATGTTCGCCTTTGATTCGCACTCAGTCGAATTTGCAGCATCCTCCGCCGCCGCTTTTCGCAAAGAAGGCCCTGCCGTCATCATGACTGCAACGAAAAGGGCGTCTCCTGAACAAAAATCGCCGACGTTAGATGCTTTGCTCGACCATCGCCCCAGCCAAAGCCTCCCCCGCAATCAACGTGCAGGGAAAACGCCGACGAACAAGCGGGCAAGAAGAAGCGCGAGCGTTCACAACATCGAACGTCGACGCTTTTTGTGCAAATTCGGCCGATGACAAGCCGCCCGATACGGCAAGCAGCGCGCACATGGCCGCCGCGGAATCCTGGTATGATCAGGCCGATATGGCTATCCTCACTCAAGAATATAGCAGTCCGGAAGTCGTCCGACCTGCGGTTTCACAATCGCACCGGCGGACATGGCCGACCGAAGGCGCGCAAAGGCTCGCATATGGACGTGATCTTGCCAAAATTTCGAACGCACCCCGCTCAGGACACCGATCTTCCTCGCGCGCGCCGGACGGCCCTCCCCCGAAACGCAACGCGCCCGGCTGGTCGGCCGGGCGCGCTCGTGCATCCCAACGTATTCGCTTTACGCCACCTGCGTCTTCGGCTTCAGCTGCTCGCTCGTCTTGCCGAAGAACACCTCGTACCAGCACAGGAAGCAATAGATGTTCCAGATGCGCATCATCTTGAGCTTGCCGCGACCCTCGACCGTGCTGAAGTCGGCCGACTTGTGGTCGTCCAGCATCTGCACAAGATAGTCCACGTTGAAGAACTCGTGCGCGGCCTCGCCCGTGAACGCTTGCTTGATGCGGTCGTAGTACAGGTCGGTCTGCAGCCACACGGTCAAAGGCGTGATGAACGGCTGCTTCGGCATGTTCGCCACTTTCTTCTGGAACCCGAGCTTGCTGGCGGCCACGCGCAGGGCGTACTTCGCGTGGTCGTCGTCCACGCGGCACGCGGTGGGCAGCTGCAGCGCCACGTCGAGCACCTTCTTGTCCAAGAACGGCACGCGCAGCTCAAGCGACTGCGACATGGACATCTTGTCGGCCTTCAGGCAGATGTCGAACGGCATGTAGCTGACCATGTCCACGTACTGCGTCTGCGTGATGATGTCGAGGTTCTGCTTCGCGGCCTCGTCGAAGTGCGGCTTGCACCACTCCCACGGCTTGCAGGGGCCGTCGTAGTCTTTCAGCACGTTGGGGATCTCGTCCCACATGTAGTTCATGCTCGCGCGCTGGTAGCTCTTCTCCGGCCCACCCGAGCCGCGCATGGCGAAGCGGCGCCCGTGGAAGGACGGCAGCTTCTCGGCCACCGCGCCCGCGGCGGCGCGCAAAGGGCGCGGCACCTTGAAGTACTTGTCGAACTCGAACTGGTCGTGGTAGATCCAGTAGCCGCCGAACAGCTCGTCGGCGCCCTCGCCCGACTGCACCACCTTCACCTGCTCGCGCGCCAGCTTGCTGACGAAGAACAGCGGGATGGCGCTGGGCGCGCCCAGCGGCTCGTCCATGTGGTACTGCTCGGTGGGCACGATGTCGAGGAACTCCTCGGCGCTCACCTTCGTCTGGAAGTTCGGCAGCTTCGCCCACTCGGCGAAGGCGGTGGCGTCGTCCAGCTCGTTCAGCTTGATGTCGAAGTCGGGCAGCGCGTTGATCTCGGCCAGCTTGTCCTCGCAGCCGATATCGTAGCCTACCGAGAACGTCTTGATGTCGGGCGCGTGCTGGCCCATGCAGTACGCGGCCAGCGAGCTGTCGATGCCGCCCGACAGGAAGCTGCCGATCTCCACGTCGGCGATCTCATGCACCGCCACCGACTCGTCGAACACGCGGTTGATCTCGTCGGCCCACTCGTCCAGGCCCTTCGACTCGTCGATTTTGTACGTGATATGGTAGTAGCACTCGACGTTCAGCTTGCCGCCCTCGAACACCATGAAGTGGCCGGGCAACAGTTTGTGCACGTCCTTGAACATGGTCTGCGAGTCGTTCATGTACTCGAAGCACAGGTACTGCGGCAGCATCTCGCGGTTGAGTTCCTTCTTGAACGCCGGGTGCGCCAGAAACGCCTTGATCTCGCTGCCGTAGATCAGGCGGTTGCCGTCGTGCTGGTAGTAGAACGGCTTGATGCCGAACAGGTCGCGCGCGCACACGAGGCGCTTCTTCGTTGCGTCCCAGATGGCGATGGCGAACATGCCGCGCAGCTTATCGAACACGTCGGTGCCCCACGCCTCGTAGCCGTGGACGATGGTCTCGGTGTCGCCGTTCGTGACGAACTCGTAGCCCAGCGCCTCAAGCTCGGCGCGCAGCTCCTGGAAGTTGTAGATCTCGCCGTTGAACGTGACGGTCACCGTGCCGTCGGCGTTCTGCATGGGCTGTCGCGAGCCCTCGAGGTCGATGATGCTCAAGCGGCGGAAGCCCATGGCGATGTCGTCGTCCACGAAGAAACCCTCGTCGTCGGGCCCGCGATGGGCGATGCGATCGGCCATGTCCTTGACGACGGCCTTGTTGGTATCGGTATCGTAATCGACCGCGGTGAATCCCACGAATCCGCACATATGATCGGCTCCTCCTGCGTGCGCGCCTGCGCTTCTCGCGCGGCGGGTGCGTTCATATCCTTCGGTATGATACGCCACCGTCGCGCAATCCCCAAGGGCGGCGATGGAAACCCCATATCCAGACGCAGCCCCCAGCCCGCAGCCAACGGATCGCCGCCCCGCGTTTCTCGGCTCTTCACGGAGATTCGCTTCCCGCGCCACGCCGAAAGCGAGCTATGGGATAATGCTGCGGTATACCGTACATAAGGAGAACCCGATATGCCCGCTTCACCCCGCATCGCATCTACCGCCGACGTCGCGCGCCGCTTGCAGCCCGTCGTCGTGGGCGGCGACATCCTGGCCTACAGCTACGTGCGCGAGCTGCACCGCGCCTACGGCGTCGAGCGCACCATCGTGCTGGCCACGCAGGACATCAAGATGCTGTCGTCGAGCCGCTTCACCGACTACCGCCTGGAGCCGCTCATCCACGAGCCGGAAGGCCTCTACGACGCGCTCGAGCGCGTGGCCGCCCAAGTGCGCGCCGAGGACCCCGACCGTGTGCTGCTGGTGCTGGGCTGCGACGACTGCCACGCGCGCATGCTGTCGTCGGGAAAGCCGCGCTTGGAAGCGGCCGGCTACACGGTTCCCTACATCGACTTCGACCTGCTGGACGACATCACGCAGAAGCGCCGCTTCTACGAGCTGTGCGACGAACTGGACATCCCCTACCCCCGCACCTGGTACTTCGATTGCAGCGAGAACGGCCCGGCCGAGCTGCCGGTGCAGGACTTCCCCTACCCGCTGATCGCGAAGCCGTCGAACTCGGCTCAGTTCCAAGATGCCGACATACCCCGCAAGCGCAAGATCTACGAGATCGAAAGCGCTGAGGAGCTGGCTCAGGTTTGGCGCGACATCCGCACCTCCGATTACGACAACGAGCTGGTGCTGCAGGACTTCATCCCCGGCGGCGACGACGCCATCCGCACGCTCACCACGTTCTCGGACGCCTCGGGCGAGGTGCGCGTGGTGTCGGGCGGCGTCGTATGCCTGCAGGACCACGACCCCACAGCACTCGGCAACCCGCTGTGCATCATGGGCGAGCGCGAGCCCGAGATCATCGCGTGCGCCAAGCGTTTCCTCAAACGCACGGGCTACCGCGGCTTCGCGAACTTCGACATCAAGCTGGACGAGCGCGACGGCTCGTTCCGCTTCTTCGAGGTGAACACGCGCTGCGGCCGCAACACGTACTACATGAGCCTGGGCGGCCAGAACTTCGTCGAGCTCATCGTGCGCGAGTTCCTGCTGGGCGAGACCATCGACTACCGCGAGGCGTACGATCCGTTCGTCTACAGCTGCGTGCCACGCTACGTGCTGGATCGCAGCATGGAGAACCGCGCGCGCCTGCAGCAGGCCCTCGAGACGCTGCGCCGCACCCCCGAGCCCTACCCGTTGCACTACGCGCCCGACTCGTTCATGCACAACGTCTGGGCGAAGGTGATGCACGTGAACCAGATCCCCAAGTTCAAGCGCTTCTACTGGGACACCGACGGCAAGCAGCTGAAGTAGCGAACAGCCCATAAGGGGACGGTCCTCATTTGGAACATTTGCGTGAAGAAGGAGCAAGGATGAAACGTTCAGGGTTGATCGCGATGATCGCGCTCACGCTGCTCCCGCTCGTCATGACCGGGCTCGCCGTCCTGTTCGTGCTGCCCGACACCATCCCGCTTCACGCAGGCGCAGGCGGCGTCGATCGCGTGGGCTCGAAATTCGGCGCGTTCGAGATAAGTTCCTTCTTGGTGGGTTTCGGCGTGCTGGCCACTATCCTCTACGCGTTCATGGACAAGCTGGCCGCGAAATATCAAAGCGACGCGCACAGCGGACGCGTCCTGCTCGTGTTCGCCCTCTCCCTCATGAACGTCTGGCAGCTCGTCTTCATCCTCTGGATGGCAACCGGTGTGTAAATGCCCAAAAGGCGCCCGTTCCCAATGGGGACATTTTTCTACACCGGTCGCCTATGCCCCTCTTCGGTGGTCAGGATCACGGGGCCGTCCTCGGTGATGGCCACCGTCTTCTCGAAGTGCGCCGACGGCAGGCCGTCGCGCGTGCACACGAGCCACCCGTCGGGCATCTGGCGCGTCTTGTACGTGCCCAGGTTGATCATCGGCTCGATGGCCAGCACCATGCCCTCCTCCAGCTTCACGCCGGTGTGCTTGCGGCCGAAGTTCGGCACGTTGGGATCCTCGTGCATGTCGCGCCCGATGCCGTGCCCCACGTACTCGCGCACCACGCCGTAGCCCGCTTCCTCGGCCACGCTCTGCACGGCGTGGCCGATGTCGCCCAGCCGGTTGCCCGGTCGCGCGGCGTCGAGCCCGGCCCACATGCACCGCTCGGTCACGTCCAGCAGGCGCTTCTTCTCCGGCGAGATCTTCCCCACCGCGTACGTCCACGCGTTGTCGCCCACCCAGCCGTCCACGATGGCGCCCGTGTCGATGGAGATGATGTCGCCCTCCTTGAGCACCACGCTGCGCGAAGGGATGCCGTGCACGATCTGCTCGTTCACCGATGCGCAGATGGAGCCGGGGAACCCGCCGTAGCCCTTGAACGCGGGCACGCCGCCTTCCGCCCGGATGAGCGCCTCGGCCAGCTCGTCCAGCTCGAGCGTGGACACGCCGGGCCGCACCTGCGCGCCTACTTCGCGCAGCACCTTGGCCGACACGCGGCCCGCTTCCTTCATGGCCTCGATCTCGGCCGGGGACTTCCTGATGATCATACGCGTTCGCACCTTGCCTTGTACGCCGTTGTTTGCCGTCGCCCAGTATAGCACTGCCGCCCCGGCTTCCGAGGCCGTTACATCCCTCCCACGACCCCGAAACGCCTCCGCGGCGGGCGGCAACGCGCGCGAGCGCCGCCTCTAGCATGGCAAGGGCAACCGTCAGCAAACGAACAGGAGGCTCTATGAACCCGTTTGACCAGAAACCGACGAAATCCCTTGAGGACATGATGCTGGACTGGAAGGATCTTTCGCCCCGCCCTTACAAGAAGCTGGAAACCGATCCGTACACCAAGGCGCGCATCATCCTCATGAACGGTATCGAGGTGGAGGCCGTGATGTTCGGCCACAACTTCAACCGCAACTGCGAGGACAACGACCTGCGCCGCGACCTCGCCCTCATGCGCCGCATCGAGGCCGGTCAGCAGAAGCACGTGAACTGGCTGTCGCCCTCCGACGAGACGCCGCTTGAGACCACCATCGGCTACGAGCAGCTGGCCGTCGACCTCACGGCCTGGCTCGCCATGCACGAGCCCGACGCGTACGCGAAATCCTGCATGGACTTCGCCCTGCTCGAGGACTTCGACCACCTGTACCGCTACGCGAACCTGCTCAAGGTCGACGAGGACCTGCCCGCCCACGAGCTCGTGCTCGACACCATCGAGATCACGCCGGGCCGTCCCACCGTCGCGCACCATCGCCATCCGTTCGACTCGGTCCGCGCCCCGCGCAACGCCAAGACCGCCGACATCCGCACGATCCTCGGCGCGCTCATCCTGACGGCCGGCGAGCAGCAGACCATGAACTTCTACATGAACCTGGGCAACACGCAGCCCGAAGGCATCGCGCGCGACCTCTACCTGGAAATCGGCATGGTCGAGGAAGAGCACGTCACGCACTACGGCGCGCTGCTCGACCCTTCGGCCACCTGGCTGCAGAACCTGCTTCTGCGCGAGTACATGGAGACGTACCTGTACTATTCGTTCTACGAGACCGAGGTCGACCCGTACGTGAAGAAGATCTGGGAGCAGCACTTCGAGCAGGAAGTCGGGCACCTGCACAAGGCCGCCGACCTGCTGTACAAGCACGAGAACATGGAATGGCAGTCGCTCATCCCCGACGGCGAGTTCCCCGAGCTTCTGGACTTCCACCCCACGAAGGACTACGTGCGCGAGGTGCTGGACGAGCAGGCGACCCTCACCGCGAAGGAAGAGGAGTTCGTCGAACTGGACGAGCTGCCCGGCGACTACCGCTTCTTCGGCTGGAACGACCAGGTGAACGGCCGCATTCAGAACGTGCCCAGCCACCGCGTCATCCGCGAGGCGCAGAAGAAGGACGGCGAGGACTACCGCATCGAGGACCAGCCCAGCCCGGTGCGCGCGCTGCGCAACCGCAAGGAGGACAACACGAAGCTCGGCCGCGTGCAGGGCTCCGAGCACGACTCCTCCCGCGCTCCGGCGCGCGAGAAGCTGGAAGAAGTCGTCGAGCGCGAAGAGGTGCTGGCGTAACCGCCCTCCCCTTTCCTGCCCGAACGAACGGAAGCGCCCGCGGAATCACTCCGCGGGCGCTTCTTCGTCTCCCGTGCGTCCCGGATGCCCGGGCTGCCGGCCGCCTTCGTCCTTGAGGCGCCCCGCGTCCTTGAGCGCCCGGCGCAGGATGAACTCCACCTGGGCGTTCACGCTGCGCAAATCGTCGGCGGCCCACCGTTCGATGCCGGCCCACACCTCCGAATCGATGCGCAGGGGATACTGTTTTCGCTTCGCCATAGCTTGCCACCGAAGCTGCGGCACGGCGCGTGGCGCCGCGCCGCAGCGTTCCTTCCTACTGGTACAGCGTTCCCGTGTTCAGCACGGGCTGCGCGTCGGACTCGCCGCAGAGCACCACCATGAGGTTCGACACCATGGCGGCCTTGCGCTCGTCGTCCAAGTCTACCACGTTCTTCGCCGACAGCTCGGCCAGCGCCATGTCCACCATGCTCACCGCGCCCTGCACGATCTTCTCGCGGGCGGCGATGACGGCTTCGGCCTGCTGGCGGCGCAGCATCGCCTGGGCGATCTCCGGCGCGTACGCCAGGTGCGTGAGGCGCGCGTCGTCGATGACCACGCCGGCCTTCTCCAGGCGCACCGCCAACTCTTCCTTGAGCGCCTCGGACACCTCCTCGATGTTGCTGCGCAGCGTGATCTCGTCTTCGGGCTCGCCGGGCATCTGGTCATAGGCGTACGTGGTGGCCACATGACGCAGCGCCGTCTCGCTTTGCGTATGCACGTAGGTGTTGTAGTCGTCCACGTCGAACAGCGCTTTCGCCGTGTTCTCGACGCGCCACACGATGACGTCGGCGATCTCGATGGGGTTGCCGCACTTGTCGTTCACCTTGAGGTGCTCGCCGTTGTACGTGCGGGCGCGCAGCGAGACCTTCGTGGACTTCGCGATGGGCTTGCCCGTGGCCACGTCGACCGTGGAGCCGGCGTTGCGGGAGTAGAACGGGTTGGCCCAGTGGAAACCTTCGTCGCGCACGGTGCCCTTGTAGTCGCCGAACAGGATGAGCACGCGCGCCTGGTTCGGCTGGATGGTGAAGAAGCCCATCAGCAGCAGGACGGGCGCCACGCATACGGCGACGATGCCCGCCACCAGCAGCGCAATGCCGAGCGTTTGCGTCGCGGTCGTGATAGGCGCATCATCGGGCGGAGCCATGGTCGCCCCCGTCACGATCAACGCGACGCACAGCGCGACGACGGCGAGCAGAAGCGCCAGCATCGGCCAGCCGCTCCTTGCATGAACGGTCTTCTCGACGGACATGATGATCCCTTTCTCTCTCAGGCTCCGCGCCCCATGCGCTCGCCCGCCACCTCAGCGAGGTGATACGAATATGATATCACATTGAGATCGTTATAGGAAGCGTGGGGGCGAAGGGCTCCGCATCGCCTTCCTCCCCCGTCGAGTATAGGCGTCTCAGAGTGTTTCACGTGAAACATTTGTTCGTTCATGATGCAAAAGAAAAGGAGCCTCTCGGCTCCTTTTCTTGGTTCGTGCTCGTGCGCTTATTCAGCGGCGGGCTCCGTGTAGTTGCGGTTCACGGACGGATCGACCTTCACGCCGGGGCTCATCGTGGAGGACACCGTGATGGACTTCACGTACTTGCCCTTCGCGGCGGCCGGCTTCATGCGGAGGATCTCGTCGTACACGGCGCCGTAGTTCTCGGCCAGCTGCTCGGCGGTGAAGCTCACCTTGCCGAGGATGACGTGCGCGATGCCGTAACGGTCGGCGCGGTACTCCACGCGGCCGCCCTTGAGCTCGTTGATGGCCTTCGCCACGTCGTTGGTGACGGTGCCCAGCTTCGGGTTCGGCATGAGGCCGCGGGGGCCGAGGATCTTGCCCAGGCGACCGACCTTGCCCATCTGATCGGGCGTGGCCACGGCGGCGTCGAAGTTGAACTCGCCGGCCTGGATCTGCTGCGTCAGCTCGTCGGTGCCCACGATGTCGGCACCGGCCTCTTCGGCGGCACGAGCGGCTTCGCCCTCGGCGAACACGGCCACGCGGACGGTCTTGCCCGAGCCGTTCGGCAGGCTCACGGTGCCGCGGAGCTGCTGATCGGCCTGACGGGTGTCGATGCCCAGGCGGAAGTCCGCCTCCACCGTCTCGTCGAACTTCGCGAACGAGACCTCCTTCACGAGGGCCATGGCCTCGAGGGGGGCGCGGGTCTCCTCGCCGACCTTCTCGAGAGCGGCGCGATAGTTCTTGGAAAGCTTCGTCATGGTTCTTCCTTTCGTGGTGAGTAGCGAGCGCCCTCGGCGCCCTTCCACTGCGTTCTATCGAACAACGGCCGCCTTTCCGGCGGCCGGTCATTCCCTACGTCGGGCAGCTGGAGGCTAGTCTTCCAGCGTCTTGCCCTGAAGCATGGCCGCGACCTTCTTGGAGGGCACGTACTTGATCTTCATCTCGCGACCCTCGATGCGCACGCCCATGCTGCGAGCCGTGCCGGCGATGATCTCCATGGCGGCCTCGATGGTGTTGGCGTTGAGGTCGGGCATCTTGATCTCGGCGATCTCGCGGAGCTGATCCTCCGTGAGCGTGCCGACGGGCTGCACGTGCGGCAGGCCGGAACCGCTGTTGATGTTCAGCTTCTCCTTGATGAGGACGGCCGCCGGCGGGGTCTTGCACACGAAGGTGAACGACTTGTCCTCGTACACCGTGATCTCGACCGGGATGATGGTGCCGGACTGGTCCTGCGTCTGGGCGTTGAACGCCTGGCAGAACTGCATGATGTTGACGCCCTGGGCGCCGAGGGCCGGGCCGACCGGAGGAGCCGGGTTGGCGGCACCCGCGGGGATTTGCAGCTTGATAAAGCCGGTTTGCTTCTTTTCAGCCATGAGAGCTTCCTTTCAGCTGAGTAAAATCATCTAGACAAATCTATCAACAAAGCGGCATAGGTCGAATGAGAAGCCCCGGTCCACGCGGGCACGCGACGCCGCTTGTGTTCGCACCTTTAAATCTTGGCCACCTGATCGAACGAAAGCTCGACCGGAGTCTCGCGGCCGAAGATGGAGACCATGACCTTCACCTTGCCGGCATCGGGCGACACCTCGGACACCACGCCGTCGAACTCGGCGAGCGGACCCGAGACCACCTTCACCGACTGCCCCACTTCCAGGCTCGACGAAGTCTTCTTCGGAGCCTCGCGGCTCGTGCGCTTCATGATCTTGTTGTACTCGTCGCGCGTGAGCGGCGCAGGGTTGCCGTCGGCACCCACGAACCCCGTCACGCCCGGGGTGTTGCGAACCGCAGCCCAGCTGCGATCGTCCAGCTCCATGCGGACGAGCACGTAGCCCGGGAACACCTTCTTCTCGCTCTCGACGCGACGGCCGCCCTCTTTGATCTCGGTGACCATCTCAGTCGGGATCTCGATGCCGAAGACGTTGTTCTCGAGACCCATCGTCTCAATGCGCGTCTCGAGGTTCTTCTTGACCTTGTTCTCGTATCCTGAATACGTGTGCAGGACGTACCACTTCTTCGCCATGCGCTTAGACCCCCAAACCGGAAATTGCAATCAGCAGCGGCGTGATGACGACGTTGTCGAGCACGGCAACGTACACGCCGAAGAACACGAGCGCGACTACCACGACGACGCTCCAGCGCAGGACGTCCTGCTTGGTCGGCCACGTGACGCGCTTGAGCTCCGAGCGAACGTCCTTGAGAAACCCGAAACGACGCTTCTTCGCAGGCTTCTTCTCAGGAGCCTTCTCGACCTTCTTCTCGACGGCTTTCGCAGAGGCCTTCGCCTGCTTGCCGCCGTCCACGGCCGCGTCGCTTTTCTCGGCCTTCTTGAAGAACCGCTTCTTAGGCGCCTCGGTCGCAGCAGCATCGGCCTCGGCGTTCTTGTTCGCCTTGGCAGCGGCCTCTTCCTTCAGCGCCTGCTCCTTGCGGGCTGCGCGTGCGGCAGATGCCTTCGCTCGCTGTGTCTTTGATTTCTTCGCCATCTGATTCCTTAACCGGGGATTCGTATCCGTGTAAACGCCAAACAAGCAGCCTGATCACAAGCTGCTCATCCAAGCAACCTGATGCAAGCTGCTCATATACTCGAGCTGGCAGGCCAGGAGGGACTCGAACCCCCAACATGCGGTTTTGGAGACCGCCGCTCTACCAATTGGAGCTACTGGCCTATGCTCGTGCAAACCTCTGACGCGCTATCGGGTTTCTTTATGCACCGTGTGGCACTTGCACCACTTGCAGTACTTCTTCAACTCGATACGATCAGGATTGTTCTGCTTGTTCTTCTTGGTCGTGTAGTTACGGCGCTTGCACTCCGTGCACGCCAAAGTGACCAACGTACGCATGAATTCTCCTTTATGCCTCAACTGAAACGAGCTTGGATCTCATACACATGAATTTTCATGAGCGGGGCCCGCTTGGAGCGGGCCCCGCCGGATCACGCTAAAACGGTGTTACTTGATGATCTTCGTAACGCGACCGGAGCCGACCGTGCGGCCACCCTCGCGGATAGCGAAGCGCAGGCCCTCTTCCATGGCGATCGGGTGAATGAGCTCGCCCTTGATCTCCACGTTGTCGCCCGGCATGACCATCTCGGTGCCCTCGGGAAGGTGGGCAACACCCGTCACGTCCGTCGTGCGGAAGTAGAACTGCGGACGGTAGCCGTCGAAGAACGGCGTGTGGCGGCCGCCCTCTTCCTTCGTCAGGATGTAGACCTGGCCCTCGAACTCGGTGTGCGGGGTCACGCTACCGGGCTTGCAGAGAACCTGGCCGCGAACGATCTCCTCGCGCTTGACACCGCGGAGCAGGCAGCCGATGTTGTCGCCGGCCTGAGCCTCGTCGAGCAGCTTGCGGAACATCTCGATACCGGTGCAGACCGTGTTCTGGGTCTCCTTGATACCGACGATCTCCAGCGGGTCGTTAACATGCAGCGTACCGCGCTCCACACGACCGGTGGCAACGGTGCCACGGCCGGTGATGGTCATCGTGTCCTCGACGGCCATCAGGAACGGCTTGTCGACCATGCGCTCCGGCGTCGGGATGTAGGAGTCGACGGCGTCCATGAGCTCCCAGACCTTCTCCTGCCACTCTTTGTCGCCCTCGAGAGCCTTCAGAGCGGAGCCGCGGATGATCGGGGTGTCGTCGCCCGGGAACTCGTAAGAGTCGAGCAGCTCGCGAACTTCCATCTCGACGAGCTCGAGGAGCTCCTCGTCGTCGACCATGTCGCACTTGTTCAGGAAGACCACGATGTAGGGCACGCCGACCTGACGGGCGAGCAGGATGTGCTCGCGGGTCTGGGCCATCGGGCCGTCGGTGGCGGCGATAACGAGGATGGCGCCGTCCATCTGAGCAGCACCCGTGATCATGTTCTTGACGTAGTCAGCGTGACCGGGGCAGTCGACGTGAGCGTAGTGGCGGGAATCCGTCTCGTACTCGATGTGAGCGATGGAGATCGTGATACCGCGCTCGCGCTCCTCGGGAGCCTTGTCGATGTTCTCGAACGCCGTGAAGTCGGCACGAGCGGAGCCGTGCGAGCCGTCGTTCTCGGACAGCGTCTTGGAAATGGCGGCCGTCAGGGTCGTCTTACCGTGGTCGACGTGGCCGATGGTACCGATGTTAACATGCGGCTTGGAACGCTCGAACTTCTCCTTAGCCATGTTTCATCCTCCTTATAGGATATTTTCGCGAAACGAAAACAAAATAACGACGCGTCCGACAAAGCGGACGCGAAATAATACAATGGTAGCGGTGACTGGATTTGAACCAGTGACGCCACGGGTATGAACCGTGTGCTCTAACCAACTGAGCTACACCGCCAGGTAGCAAAAAATGGAGCCTGCGATCGGACTTGAACCGACGACCTCTTCCTTACCAAGGAAGTGCTCTACCGACTGAGCTACACAGGCGAAAAATGGTGGGCGCGCTAGGATTCGAACCTAGGTAGGCATAGCCAACGGGTTTACAGCCCGTCCCCTTTAGCCACTCGGGCACACGCCCATAATTCGCTGCTTAATTCATGTGTATTTATCAAGCTGCCTGCCGCGCTTTTCGGTGAACCCGAACGCGCGAGCAGGAGAATAATACGCTAGGAACATCGGCGTGTCAACTGTCTACACGCCCCCGGGCGTGTCTCCACGATTCCTCCTTTTCTCGACCTCTCCGCCCAGCGAATCGAGCGACGACCTCGCAGAAGCTCATCGCCCGCCGCCGTCCCGGCGTTCCAAAGTTTCGCGAATCGGCAAATACGCTTTCACAAGATCGTCGAGGCGCATGCGCGCGTTCGCAGGACTGGTGGAAGGAAGTCCCGTGTGCGCAAGGCCGGGAAGCTGCGGCGCGCCGAAGCGGCGATAGAGCGCCGTCGCCTTCGAGCCCGTGGTGAACACGGCTTCGAGCGGCGCCGCCTCGGCAATGCGCGAAAGATCGTTCGCAACGGGGTCGACGATGCTCGCATCCGAAGCTCCGACGATAGCGCAGGACGACAGAACGTCCCAAAGAGCGATGCCGTGCGCATAGAGAAACGCCGTGCGTCCCTCGATGCCGAGCGGCTCGGGCTCGTCGAACAGCGCGCCCATCACCTTCCAGAACCGGTTTTGCGGATGCCCGTAGTAGAATCCGATCTCGCGCGATTTCGGAGAAGGCATGGTTCCCAGCACGAGCACGCGCGAATCGACTGCATATATAGGTTCGAGCGGATGCTCGATGCGAACGGCTTCCACGAGCCCTCCCCTATGCGCGGCTGGGCAGCTCGAGCGAAGCCTCGTCCAGCACATGCCCGCGAACGGCGCGCCTGAACTCGTTGAGGAAGTAGCCCTCGGACAAACCGAGCTCGCAATCGAGCGCGTACACGGTCAGCGTGTAGTCGTGCGTCTTGTCAGGCGGGTACGGGCCCGCGTAACGATGGATGATCCGCGGGTCGGTATGGCTGCCTGCCAGAGGCGACCAATCGCTGTTCGAGCCCTGTACGCAAGCCAGCTCGCCCGAGGCGCTGGCGTTCTCGGGAACGAGCGTCGTGTCCGGCGCGATGTCGCACGCAAGCCAATGGATCCAGCAGAAGCCGCCCACGGGGACGGCGTCGTAGTCGAGAAACGTGAGCGCAAGCGAGCGCGCGCCTTCGGGCACATCGGCGATTTCTATGGGAAACGAGCGGACGGGATGCCCGTCCAGCTGGTACGCTTCGGGGGCGTGCTTGCCGAAGCGATCGGGCAGCAGCCCGTTGTCGAGCCCGACGGATATGCGCATGGTCGATCTCCTTTCGCGCGGAACCAACGGTTGGCACCGTAGTATAGAAGAAGGGAGGGCCGAAGCCCTCCCTTAGTGATCGTATGAAGCCTTAGAACTGCAGCGCGTTCGTGAACTGCGCCCACGACAGCGGATCGGTGTCGCGCACGTACGCGTTGAAAGTGGGAGCATGCACGTAGTGCGAGCCGCCTGCACTCACCGCGATGCCGACGTGACCGTAGCGCCACAGCACGTCGCCCGGACGCGCCTCGGAAACCGATACGACGCGCGCGGCTGCCGCGTACTGCGCCTCGCTCTGGTGCGGCAGATACATGCCCACCTGGCGGTACGCCCACGTGACCAAGCCGGAGCAGTCAAAGGAGTCGGGGCCTTCGGCACCCCAGATGTAGGGGCAGCCGATACGGCTCATAGCGTAGCCCACGACCGAGTCGTAGGAACCGACCGGACGGGACGGATACACTACAGAACCGCCGCCACCGCCGCCGCCGGACGAACCGCTTCCGCCGCCGGAGCCGGAACCTGAACCGCCGCTAGCGCCGCCACCGCCGCCGCCGGGATTCACCGCCTGCTCCGCCTGGCGCTGACGCTCGGCCTCGGCCGCAGCCTCCGCCGCCGCAGCGGCCGCCGCCGCAGCCTGCTCCTGCTGAAGGAGCTCCTGCGCTTCGGCATCGAGGGAGCTGACCAGCTCGGTAGCCTGGTCGACCTTGGCCTGGACATCGCTTTGGATCTGCTTGGCTTCCGCAGCCTTGGCCGAGGCGATTTGCTCTTGGCGAGCGAATTCGTCCTTGGCAGCCTGCAGCTCTTCGCGCAAGGTCTTCGTCTGGTCAACCATATCGGCGTCGTTCTCGTTCATCTTGTTGAGAAGATCCCAATTCTGGGTGAACTCTTCGAACGAGGCGGCACCCAGGACGAAATCGACGAAGCTCGTGGATCCGTTGCGGTACATGTTGCGGGCACGCGTGCCCAGCTTGTCCTGCAGATCGCTGATCTGGCTGTTAGCGTCGTCGATTTTGGCCTGCTGATCCTCCATCGCCTTCTGCGCGGCATCGCGCTCGTCGAGGGCGGAGTAATAGCTGATTTCGGCAGCCTCGAGATCGGCCTGCAAGCCGATCAGCTGGTTGCGCACCGCATCGGCCTCGGCCTGCTTCTCAGCAGCCGTCTCTGCGAACGCGGTCGTCGGAGCCAGAACGGAAAGGGCGCCGAGCGCGGCCGCGCCGGTGAGGAATGTTCGCCTGCTCAGTCCGATTGTATGCTCGCTCATGTATGAAATCCTCCTAGATTGAGCACGTAGTATGTATGGGCAAAAGCTGAACGCATGATACCACGTTCGCGCCGATGGTCAAAAAAGGTTGTGAACGCGTTTCATAAGCCCAGTTCAAAGCCGCCACATGGGACGATGTCGAAGTGCCGCAGCCGTATCCTTCCCGTCACGAAACCACAAACAAGCCCTCCATCAGGCATGACGGGAAAAGAGGAGGCCACCAAGTGTTGTGGTGGCCTCCTCTAGATGTTGTGCAACCGTGAACGATCCGACTACTGCACGACCTTTTCGACGGCGGCTCCCCCTTCGTCCATGTAATGGTCGAACTCGTTCGCGACCGCCTCCGACGGGGCGGGCGTGAGCAGCGACACGATGACGATGGCGGCGAACGACAGGACGAACGCGGGGAGCAGCTCGTAGATGCCGAACACGCCGCCGAGAGGCTTGATGAAGTTGTGCCAGACGAGCACCGTGACCGTGCCAGTGATCATGCCGGCCAGCGCACCCTGCATGTTGGCGCGCCGCCAATACAAGGCGCACAGGGTGAGCGGGCCGAACGAGGCGCCGAGGCCCGCCCAAGCGTAGGACACCACCCCGAAGATAGAAGAGTTCTCGTCGTACGCCACGATGATGCCGAACATGAACACCGCGATGAGCGTGAGGCGCGCCACGATCATGACCTGGCGGTCGGTGGCGTCTTTCTTGACGACCCCGCGGAAGATGTTCTCAGCCACCGAGGAGCCGGCGATCAGCAGGTACGAGGACGAGGAGCTCATCGACGCCGCGAAGATGCCCGACACCACCACGCCGCACATGAACGGCGGCAGGATCATCTGGGACAGCACGATGAACACGTTCTCGGCCTGGGCCTGCGTGGCGAAGTCGACGGGGATGATGACGCGGCCCACCAAGCCGATGCAGATGCCGCAGGCCAGCGACACGACGCACCACACGACCGCGATGACGCGCGACTTCTTCACCTCGTCGGCCGAGCGGATGCCCATGAAGCGCACGAGCACCTGCGGCATGCCGAAGTAGCCGAGGCCCCACGCCAGCATCGAGGCGATGGTGATGAGCGGGTACTCGGCCGCGTCGCCGAACAGAGGAGCCCCGTTCTCCACGAGCTGTCTGCCTGCGTCGTCCACGAGGGGCACCGCTATCTGGGTGCCGCTGAGGAAGCCGGGGATGCTCTGCAGGAACGCGACGGTGTTGTCGACGCCGCCCGCCCAGGCGACCGAGCCCACGAACACGGTGGCCAGCGCGAAGAACATGAGCACGCCCTGCACGAAGTCGGTGGTGACCACCGAAAGGTAGCCGCCGACCAGCGTGTACAAAAACACGATGATGGCGCCGAGCACCATCATCGTGGCGTAGTCGAGGCCGAACAGCGTGGCGAACAGCTTTCCGCACGTGACGAAACAGCTGCCCACGTACACGCAGAAGAACACCATGATGATGAGCGCGGCCACCGTGGATACGATGTTCTTACGGTCATGGAAGCGCTTGCTGTAGAATTCCGGCAGCGTGATGGAATCGCCCGCCACCACGGAATACTTCCGCAAACGCTTCGCCACGAACTTCCAGTTGAGATACGTGCCGATGGCAAGGCCGATGGCGGTCCACATGGCGTCGGACGCACCGGTGAAGTAGGCCACGCCCGGCAGGCCCATGAGCAACCAGCCCGACATGTCGGACGCCTCCGCCGACAGCGCCGTGAGCCACGGCCCCACCCCGCGGCCGCCGAGGAAGTACTCGGCCGTCGACGAGTTCGAGCGCTTCGCGTACACGAACCCGATGGTGAGCACCGCGACGAAATACAGGAGCATCGCGAATACGACCCAAAAATCGTTGGAAACCACAGGTGTCTCCTCCCCTCTTCTCTATGCGAAATGAGGGAATTATACGACAACGGCGCGGGTCGAAGCGCGACTAATTGCGGCGGAGGCAGGTCATCGCCCCCGCCGCCCCGCCTCATGCAGGATGAAGGGACTTGGAACGAAGCCTACTTTTCGGCTTTCTCGGGGTGGCCGTGGTCCTTCTGCCAGCGATCCCAAGTGGAGTAGCAGATGGCGGCGCGCTGGTCTTGATCGGGGAACTTGTCCTTCTCGTAGCGGGTGATGTGCTCCATGCAGCGCGAGATGTAGGTTTCCTTCTTCTCGTTGGCGCGCGGGTCGGGTATGGGCATGAGGGCCTCCTTTCGTCGGATGCCCGCATCGTAGCGCGCGGAGCTTCCGGCGCAGCGGAGGGCGGCGGAGCCGTTGCACGCGGGACACCGGACCGTCGTTCGGCGAAAACGCTATCGACGGCCTTTCCCCTTAACCTTATACTGGGGATCGTACGCACGACTCACAATGGAAGGAAGCACGATGCCCACGTACGCGGAGATGGATAACGTTCAGCTGGCAGCGCTCAAGGAGGAGCTGGAGCGCGAGTACGGCGAGATCAAGGCGCGCGGTCTGGCGCTGAACATGGCGCGCGGCAAGCCCGCCAAGGCGCAGCTCGACCTCAGCATGCCGCTGCTGGAAACCGTGACCACGATGGAGGACTGCGTGGCCGCCGACGGCACCGACTGCCGCAACTACGGCGTGGGATTCGGCCTTCCCGAGGCCAAGGAGTTCATGGCCTGCATGCTGGACGACGAGCCGGACAACGTCATCGTGTTCGGCAACGCCAGCCTCAACATCATGTACGACACCGTGGCGCGCTGCTGGATGTTCGGCACGCTGGGCTCCGAGCCGTGGGGCAAGCTGGACACGGTGAAGTGGATCTGCCCCGCTCCCGGCTACGACCGCCACTTCGGCGTGACCGAGGAGTTCGGCATCGAGATGATCCCCGTGCCGATGACCGACGAAGGGCCCGACATGGACGAGGTCGAGCGCATCGCCGCCTCCGACGCCTCCGTGAAGGGCATCTGGTGCGTGCCGAAGTACTCGAACCCCGGCGGCACGACGTATTCCGACGAGACGGTGCGCCGCCTGGCCGCCATGGAGTGCGCCGCCGACGACTTCCGCATCTTCTGGGACAACGCGTACTGCGTGCACCATCTGTTCGACGACGCGGCCGAGCAGGATCAGCTGCTCGACATCGCCGCCGCCTGTCGCGAAGCGGGAACCGAGGACCGCTGCTTCAAGTTCGCCTCCACCTCGAAGGTGACGTTCCCCGGCGCGGGAATCTCCGCCTTGGCAGCGAGCCCGGCCAACATCGCCGAGATCAAGAAACGCGTGGGCGTGCAGACCATCGGCCACGACAAGCTGAACCAGCTGCGCCACGTGCGCTTCCTGCGCGACGCCGAGGGCCTGGCGGCGCACATGGCCAAGCACGCCGCCATCCTGCGCCCGAAGTTCGAGCTGGTGAACGCCAAGCTGCAGGAGGGCCTCGACGAGGTGGGCGGCTGCTCGTGGTCGAACCCGCGCGGCGGCTACTTCGTGTCGTTCGACGCACCGCAAGGCTGTGCCAAGCGCGTCGTGACCCTGGCGAAGGAAGCAGGCGTCACGATGACGGGCGCAGGCGCCACGTACCCGTACAAGCAGGATCCGAACGACAGCAACATCCGCATCGCCCCCACCCTGCCGCCGCTGGAGGAGTTGGACGAGGCTATGGACGTGTTCACCGTCTGCGTGAAGCTGGCCTACGTGGAGAAGCTGCTGGGCTAGACTGCACGCCCGGCTTGCGATCGTTCGGAAGGAGCCGCCCTCGGGCGGCTCCTTTTCTTGTTCGGGGCATGTAAGGCGCACAGGTTGGCGCAGTCCGTAGGCCGCCGGAGCCGTCGGAACCGTCAGAACGGCGAGACGTAGAGGCGCATGCCGTCGGGAAGGCGCACCAACCCCGCATCTTGCAGGACTTCGGCAAGCGGGGAATCCAGGATCGATCGGCCGTTGAGCGTTTCCACGACCACCTTCTTGCGGGCGCCTTCGGCTCCGGCGCGCCTGAGGGAGCGCTTCTCGTGCGCCACGAGGGCCCGCGCGGCCCGGGCGAGCGCGTCTCCGTCGTCCGTGAACGACAGCAGCGAGCGCAACCCCGCCGCAGCGTAGAGCGCCGGCACGCCGCCCAGCACGACGACGAGGCTGCCCGCGCGACGCGTCGGACGGGCTTCGTGCTCCTCCGCGCCCTCGGCATCGGCGCGCGCGACCGGCGGCCAAGGCAGGCCGGCGCCGTACAGGCACGCGGGATCGTCGGCGGCGAGCACGACGGGCTCGCGTGGATCGGCCTCGCCGTCGCCCGCCTCGTAGGTGCGCAGCACGTCGATGGTCTCGCGCGCGGCGAACTGCGCGGGGCCGAGGCCCTGCACGAACGCGCCGCGCAGCACATCCCCCACGTCCTCCATCTGCCGCAGCACGGGAAGCAACGCGGCCAGCCCACCGGGCACGCCCGACAGCTGCACCACGTCGCGAGACAGCACGCCGTAGCGATCGAGGATCGATTCCACCAGCGCGATGGCGCGCACCGTGTCGTTCTCCGGCGACGGCATGATGAGCGACCACCGCCCCGTCAGAGCCGCGCCCACCGCGGCCTGCGCGGACGCTATGCCCCGCATCGTCGGCGAATCGACGGTGCGCATGGCGGACCGGCGGCTGCTCACGCGTCGACGCGGCGCGCTGCGCGGCTTGCCCGCAGCAGCGCCCGCGCCTTCGAGCGAGGCGCGCACCGGCGCGTACGTGTCGTTCGTCGCGCGCCCGTCCCACATGAGCTCGCGCATGGTGGAGGCTACGACCGCCTCGTCGACGAACTCGGGCGCAAGCCGTCGGCGCACCGCATCGACGATCTGGCGGAAGAACAAGCCGCCTCCGAACCCGAGCGCTTCCACCACGGCCGCCTCGACCGACGGCGCCGCCGAGCCTTCCGGCTTCGGCCCGTCGGACGGCGCATCGGCCAGATCGGGCCGTACGGGCGCGAACGGCGAATCGGTGGGATAGAACGCGACGAGGCCTGCGGCTTCGCGCTCGCGGGAGCTGCGAGGCCGCGGCGCCCGCCCATGCCCATCGCCCTCGTCGCCTTCGCGGCGAGCGCCCGCCCACACCACGTCGCCTGAAGCCAGCAGCTCGTCGAGCATGCCGGGACGATAGTCGCGCACGCGGCTGGGGAACACGTGCGCCTCCCAGGCCGAAGCCGGCAGGAACACGCCTTCGAACTGGGCGATCACCTGGGCGAGTCCGTCGATGCCCTCGAATCGCTCCTCGCCCAGCGGCCCTGCTCCTTGCAGGTCGATCAGGAAGCGCGCGAACGCGCTCGGGCTCACCGCCTGCACGGCGCGGCGCGCTTCCGCCAACGACAGCGAGCGCAGACGCCGGAACACACCCGTCTCGACCCAGGCGCGCGCCCGCCCGTCCCCGTCTTCCCCGAAGCGGCCCTGCATGAGGCGCCCCGCCGAGGCGAGGCGGGCGAGGCCGTCCCGGGCGACGGCGACCCCGATGCCGAAGCGCGCCGCCGCGGCCTCGGCGGAGAAGGGGCCGTGCGTGCGCGCGTAGCGTGCGAGCAGTTCGTCCAGGGGGTGGAGCGCATCCTCGCCGCCATCGCTTTCGGCCGACGCCGCACGGGATCCTTCGATTTCGCGCTGCGCGCTTCGCTCGGGATCACGTAAGGGGGCTTGCGCTTGGCCGGATTGGCTGGCGGGGCGGTTGAGCGCGTCGGCCCACGGGGGGATCGTCGCGCCCAGCGCATCGCGCAGAAACGCCGCATCGTCGACGGCCGCCCAGAGCTCCTTGCCGCCCAACACGACCGTAAACGCCCGATGGGCGCGCTGCAGCTCTTCGAGCAGCGCATGCGCTTCCTCTTCGGTGGCCACTTCGCCGCCCCCTTCGTCCGCTGCCCCGTCGTCGTCCGCTTCGGCGTCCGAACGCATGCGCAACGCCGCCTCCTCGACGGACAGAGGCCCCAGCACGCGCAGCAAGTCGGCCGCGCCCTCGACGCCGCGCATGCGCCGATCGGGAGCAAGGCGCTGCAAGCCGGCCTCCACGCCGGCTATCACGTCCGCGTCCAGCACGTCGCCCAAGTCGGTCGAGCCCAGCAGCTCGCCCAGCAGCGTGGGGTCGAGCGACAGCAGCGACGCGCGTTGCTCGGCGTGCGGCAGGTCGCCCGCGTAGAGGTGCTCGCCCACGTACCCGAACAGAAGCGGCGCCGCGAACGGCGACGGCACCGACGTCTGCGCCTCCACCAAGCGCACCGATCCCGCCTGCACCTGCTCCATCAGCTCGTGCAGCGCCCTCATGTCGTACACGTCCTGCAAGCACTCGCGCGCCGTTTCCACCAGGATGGGGAACTCGCGCTCGCGCCGGGCAGCCTCCAGCAGCTGGCCGGCCTTGAGGCGCTGCTGCCACAGCGGGGCGCGCTTGCCCGGCGCGATGGGCGACATCAGCAGGGCGCGCGCGGCGCATTCGCGGAACCGCGCCGAGAACAGCGACGTGGAGCCCACGCGATCGCGCACGATGCGGTCGAGCTCGTCGGAGTCGAACGCGAACAGCTCGATGCCGGGAAGGCGGGTCTCGGTCATGGGGATGCGCAGGACGATGCCGTCGTCGGCCGCCATGGCCTGCGCATCGTAGCCGTAGATCGCCATGATGCGGTCGGACACCGCCATCGCCCAGGGCTCGTGCACGCGGCGGCCGTACGGCGAATGCAGCAGCACGCGCCAGTCGCCCTGCTCGTCCTCGCAGCGTTCCACCACGAGCGTCTTGTCGTCGGGGATGATGCCCGTCGCCGCGCGCTGCGAGCGGATCAGCTCGACGAGGTTGCGCTGCGCATCGTCGTCGAGGCCATCCGCGGCCAAGCGCTCGCTCACCGCACAGGACACGCCGAAGCCCCCCTCCTCCGCCTCCGCATCGTCGCCTTCGATGCCCGCGGCCACCGCGCGCAAGAACGCGCCGCGCATGCGCCCCGTCTCGGCGGGCCGCCCCACGCCTTCGCCATGCCAGAACGGCAGACGGGCCGAGCGCCCGGGCGCGGACTCCACGATCACGCGGTCGCGCGTGATCTCGCTGATACGCCACGAGCTGGTGCCCAACGTGATGATGTCGCCTACTCGCGACTCGTACACCATCTCTTCGTCCAGCTCGCCCACGCGCCGCCGGCCTTGCGCGCCGTCGCCTTCCGGCAACACCACCGAGAACATCCCGCGGTCGGGGATGGTGCCCGCCGACATGACGGCCTGGCGCTGCGTGCCGGGACGCGCCAGCAGCCGCCCGCGCTCGCGATCCCACACGATGCGCGGCGAGAACTCGGCCAAATCGGCCGTCGCGTAGCGGCCGGCCAGCATGCCCAGCACCGAATCGAAGGCCCGTCGCGGAAGCTCGGAATACGGGGCCGCGCGCCGCACGGTGTCGAACCAGTCGTCCGCCGCCAGCTCGTCCATGGCCACCGCCGCAACCGTCTGCTGGGCCAGCACGTCCAGCGCGTTCTTCACGAGCGCCGTCTGCTCGATGCGACCCTCGTACATGCCTTCGGCCGCCACGGCCGCGTCGATGATCTCGGTGCGGGTGCGCGGGAAGATGGACCCCGTCGAGCGGCCGCCCACCTGGTGGTTCGCGCGCCCGATGCGCTGCAGGGCGCTGGCCACCGACGGCGGGGCCGCCACCTGCAGCACGAGATCGATGGATCCCATGTCGATGCCCAGTTCCAGCGACGAGGTGGCCACCACGCACGGCAGCTCGCCCGCTTTCAGCTCGCGCTCCACCTGCAGGCGCTTCTCCTTCGACACCGATCCGTGGTGCGCCTTCGCGATGACGGCCGGCGCGCCCGTGGACATGTCCGCCGTAGAGCCCAGATCCGAGCGGATGGGCGCCGCCGGGGCGTCCGCATCGACGCCGCGCGCGATGCCCATGCGCTTCGCGTACAGGTCGTTCAGGCGCGCCGTCAGCTTCTCGCACAGCCCGCGCGAGTTCACGAACACGATGGTGGTGCGGTGCGCCAGCACCTCGTCGAGGATGGAGGCTTCGATGTAGGGCCAGATGGAAGACGAGCCGAGACGGCTGTCGGGACTCGTCGTGCTCGCCGGGAGCGAGGACTTCGCCATGGCGGCGCGCAGGGCGCGGTCGGACTTCCACGCTTCCTCCGCAGGCGCGCGGCGCGGCCCTCCCCCGCGCTTTCCCGCGCCGCCCCCCGTCAGGTCGCTTCCCCCGAACGTCGGCACGGCGGTCATGTCGCGCACGGGCACGCGCACGCGCACGTCCATGTCGGGCCGCCCCTCGGAGGCGACGACGCGCACGGGATGGGGCCCGCCCAGGAAGCGCGCGATCTCGTCGCGCGGACGCACGGTGGCCGACAGCCCGATGCGCTGCGCCGGCTCGTCCAGCAGGTCGTCGAGGCGCTCGAGGCTCAAAGCCAGGTGCGCGCCGCGCTTGCTTCCCGCCAACGCGTGCACTTCGTCGACGATGACGGTTTCCACGGTGCGCAGCGTCTCGCGCGCCTGCGACGTGAGCATGAGGTACAGCGACTCGGGCGTGGTGATGAGGATGTCGGGCGGGTTGCGCTGCAGGCTACGGCGCTGATCGGGCGTGGTGTCGCCCGTGCGCATGCCCGTGCGCACTTCGGGCATCGCGCCGCCTGCGGCCGCCATGCGCGCCGCGATGCCGGCGAGCGGCGCCTGCAAGTTGCGCTCCACGTCCGCCCCGAGCGCCTTCAGCGGCGAGATGTACAGCACGCGCACGCCCTTGCCGGGACGCTCCTTCTTCGGCAAATCCGCCGTCGCCGCCTTCTCGCGCATAAGCTCGTCGATGGCGAACAGGAACGCAGCAAGCGTCTTGCCCGAGCCGGTGGGTGCGATGACCAGCGCGTTCTCGCCGCCCTCGATAACGTCCCAGGCACGCTCCTGCAACGGCGTGGGCTCGGGAAAGGCATCGAGGAACCAGCCGCGCACCTCGTCGGAGAATCGCGTCAGGGCATGAGGGGTGGGCTCGCGTGCTTCGTCCATGGCGTGCGTCGGCTCCTTCTGAAATCGGGTGCCCCCATGGTAGCGCATGAGCGCCCGCCCGTCTTGCGCAACGGGCGGCTGATACCCGCCCGTTCGCACGACGGCCCGAAGCTCTGCGCATCGCGGTGCGGATAGACGCACTGGGCACGAATCGCAATTGGCTTCACCCCGAAGGGGAAGCCGACCACGTTTCACTCATATGCGTCCGATCACGCATCTCGCTAGATGACCACCTCTTCGTAGTCCAATCCGAAGTCCTTGCGCATCCAGACGAAGAATTCGTCGCAGTCCACCACTTTGATCACCGATGACTCGAAATCTTTCTGATTGCGCGTGACGATTGCATCGGCGCGCATCTCCAATGCCGATTCAAAGATAAGCGAATCTTCCGGATCCTTCCACGAGGCTGCCAGCATCCGATCGACCTCCCGATCGCTGACGGCATGCACGTTCACGAACGTCCGCATCCCTCGCAGCTGCTCAAGCACATGCGACAACAGCGAGCGCTTCCCGCCCTCCGAGAGGATGTAGATAAGATCGGTCACCTGCGACGAGGTGATCCAGAGACTGAATTCCCCCACACGGCCCGCCGTCATGAGCAAGCGCGCCTTTTCGTAATATGGCTCGCGCTCATGCAGATAATCGATAACGACATTGGTGTCCAACAGGAGCTTCATGCGAGCCATATCACATCATGCCCCTCGAACGCAGGCGCTCCATCCTCACCTCTGCCTTAGTCATATCGTCGAAACGAGAAGCGCGCTTCGAGGATAGAGAATCGACGAAGCGAGAAGCAGCGGCCCACTTCGCCTCATCGCCGATACGGCTCGAATCGGCTCCCCCTCCTCGATCATTTTGTCGTACATGAGGTTGATCGCTTGAGAAGCGCTGAGACCCTCTCGCGCAAGGATGCGAGCGCCTTTGCGCTTCTTTTCATCCAGCATGCGTGCCGTAACCATAGAATCGTCCATGCCGACTCCTTTCGTGTGCTCAATTGTACAACCATTTTCGTACAACATCAACGAAGAACAACTCTCGGACGCAAAAAGCCCCCGACGCTCGTTCGCGTCGGGGGCTTTCGTTCATCGTGTTCCTTGAAAACGGCTTACGCTTCGGCGTAGACGTCCTTGAGCTTGAGCAGGTGCTCGTAGCGGTCCATGGCCGCCTTCTCGTTGCGCTCGAACAGCTCGCTGGCGCGCTCAGGGAACTCGCGGGTCAGACGGCTATAACGCGCTTCGTTCATGAGGAACTCCTGGTAGCCGCCCGCAGGCTCCTTGGAGTCCAGCGTGAACTTCTTGCCGGGCTCGGCGGCCGGGTTGAAGCGGAACAGGTTCCAGTAGCCGCAGTCGACGGCCTTCTTCATCTCGTCCTGGCAGTTCGCCATGCCGCCCTTGATGGAGTGCATCTCGCACGGCGAGTAGCCGATGATCAGCGACGGTCCGGGATAGGCCTCGGCCTCGGCGATGGCCTTGATGGTCTGGGCCGGCTTGGCGCCCATGGCAACCTGCGCCACGTACACGTAGCCGTACGCCATCGCGATCTCGGTGAGGCTCTTCTTCTTGACATCCTTGCCCGCGGCCGCGAACTGGGCGACCTGGCCGATGTTGGTTGCCTTCGAAGCCTGACCGCCGGTGTTGGAGTACACCTCGGTGTCGAACACGAACACGTTCACGTCCTCGCCGGATGCCAGCACGTGGTCGAGGCCGCCGTAACCGATGTCGTAGGCCCAGCCGTCGCCGCCGAAGATCCAGACGGACTTCTTGTTCAGGTACTCTTTGTTCTGCAGGATCTCGGGCGCCTCCGGGCAACCGTTCTCGGCAGCAGCCTCGAGCGCGGGAACGAGCGCCTCGACGGCCTTGGCGTTCGCCTCGCCATCGGCCATGGTGTCGAGGTACGCCGCGATAAGATCCTTGGTCTCAGCCGGCGTCTTGTCGTTAGCTGCCATGGCTTCCAACTTGCCGACCAGGCGGTCACGCACCGCCTCGTGACCCAGCAACATGCCCAGGCCGTGCTCGGCGTTGTCCTCGAACAGGGAGTTCGACCACGCAGGCCCGCGACCCTCGGCGTTCACCGTATACGGCGACGTAGCGGCCGGACCGCCCCAGATGGACGAGCAACCCGTGGCGTTCGCGACGTACATGCGATCGCCGAACAGCTGGGTGACCAGCTTGGCGTACGCCGTCTCGGCGCAACCGGCGCAGGCGCCGGAGAACTCCAGCAGCGGCTGCTTGAACTGGCTGCCCTTGACCGTGGCATCCTCGAGCGCGGGCTTGTCGGACACGTTGTCCACGCAGTAGTCGAACACGTCCTGCTGCGCCAGCTGGCTTTCCGTGGATACCATTGCCAGCGAGTCAGACGGGCACACGTTCACGCACACGCCGCAGCCCATGCAGTCGAGCGGCGAGATGGCCAGCGTGTACTGCAGGCCGGCAGCGGCCTTGCCCTTCGCAGGCACCATGACGGTAGCGGCGGGAGCCGCAGCAGCCTCTTCCTCGGTGAGGGCGAACGGGCGGATGGTGGCATGCGGGCACGCGAAAGCGCACTGGTTGCACTGGATGCACGTGGCGGCATCCCACGCGGGCACGCTCACAGCCACGCCGCGCTTCTCGTAGGCGGCCGCGCCCTGCTCGAACTGGCCGTCGGCGTGGTCGACGAACGCCGACACCGGCAGACGGTCGCCGTCCATACGGCCGACCGGCTCCATGATCTCGCGCACCATCTTCACCACTTCGGCACGACCCTCGAGCGTCGGAGCCTCGTTCTCGTCCACAGCGTTCGCCCAGCTTGCAGGCACCTCCACCTGCACGAACGCCGTGGCGCCCGCGTCGATGGCGCGATGGTTCATGTCGACGACGTCCTGACCCTTCTTCATATAGGACTTCGTGGCGGCGTCCTTCATGTACTGCAGCGCCTCGTCCTGCGGGATCACGTTGGCCAGCGTGAAGAACGCCGACTGCAGGATGGTGTTCGTACGCTTGCCCATGCCGATCTCAGCGGCGAGGTCGATGGCGTTGATGGTGTACAGCTTGATGTCGTTGTTGGCGATGTAGCGCTTCGCCTCGGCGTTCAGGTGGTGCTCAAGCTCCTCGGGCGTCCACTGGCAGTTGATCATGAACGCACCGCCCGGCTTCACGTCGTTCACCATGCGGAAGCCCTTGGTGACGTAGGAGGGGTTGTGGCAAGCCACGAAGTCGGCCTTGTTCACATAGTAGGTGCTGCGGATAGGCGAGTCGCCGAAGCGCAGGTGGCTGATGGTCACGCCGCCGGTCTTCTTGGAGTCGTACTGGAAGTATGCCTGCACGTACTTGTCGGTGTGGTCGCCGATGATCTTGATGGAGTTCTTGTTCGCGCCCACCGTGCCGTCGCCGCCGAGGCCCCAGAACTTGCACTCGATGGTGCCCTCGGCTGCGGTGTTCGGGCTGTTCGGATCCTCGGGAAGCGACAGGTTCGTCACGTCGTCGACGATGCCCACGGTGAACTCGCGCGCCGGCGCGTCCTTCTCCAGCTCCTGGTAGATGGCGAACACCGAAGACGGAGGGGTGTCCTTCGACGCCAGGCCGTAGCGGCCGCCTACCACCGTGAGATCGGCGCGGCCCTCGTGCGCGAGCGCGTTGATGACGTCCATATACAAGGGCTCGCCGAGCGCGCCCGGCTCCTTCGTGCGGTCCATGACCGCGATCTTCTGCACCGTCGCGGGCAGCGCGGCCATGAACTTCTCGCTCACGAACGGGCGATACAGGCGCACCTTCACGAGGCCCACCTTCTGGCCCTGGGCGTTCAGATAGTCCACGACCTCCTCGACCACGTCGCAGAACGAGCCCATGGCCACGATCACGCGGTCGGCGTCGGGCGCGCCATAGTAGTTGAACAGCTCGTAGTTCGTACCCAGCTTGGCGTTCACCTGGTGCATGTAGTCCTCGACGATGGCGGGCAGCGCATCGTACACGCCGTTGCACGCCTCGCGATGCTGGAAGAAGATGTCGCCGTTCTCATGGCTGCCGCGCATGGCCGGACGCTCGGGGTTCAGCGCATGCTCGCGGAATTCGCTCACAGCCTCCATGTCGCACATGTCGGCGAGATCCTCGTAGTCCCACACGGCGATCTTCTGCACTTCGTGGGAGGTGCGGAAGCCGTCGAAGAAGTTGATGAAAGGAATGCGGCCCTTGATGGCGGACAGGTGCGCCACGGCCGACAGGTCCATGACCTCCTGCACGTTCGTCTCGGCCAGCATGGCGAAGCCCGTCTGGCGGCACGCCATGACGTCGGAATGGTCGCCGAAGATGGAAAGCGCCTGGGTGGCCAGCGTGCGCGCGCTGACGTGGAACACGCACGGCAGCTGCTCGGCGGCCATCTTGTACATGTTGGGGATCATGAGGAGCAGACCCTGGGAAGCCGTGTAGGTGGTGGTCAGCGCGCCTGCGGCCAGCGAGCCGTGCACCGCGCCGGCGGCGCCGCCCTCGGACTGCATCTCGCACACCTTCACTGTGGTGCCGAAGATGTTCTTCTTGCCGGCAGCGGACCACTGGTCCACCAGGTCGGCCATGGGGCTCGACGGAGTGATCGGGTAAATGCCCGCCACCTCGGTAAACGCATAGGAGACGTACGCGGCGGCGTTGTTGCCGTCCATAGATTTGAATTCTCTCGTCATATTCCTCTCCTTCGAAGGGGATGCTCACCCGACAAAGGCGCATCGGGGCCCCGACCTTCTGCTCTTGCTCAGCTTGCTTCGCCTGACAGAATACACGGCATTCATGATACCAGCCCGAAATCGCGTTGCGGTGCGACGAATACGATGGGCGGCACGCCGCGGTCGCCCCCGTCGGTAGGCGGCGGAAGGTTTGCGCGCGGCGGTCTGGGCGCGGTTCCGCACGAGCCGAACGGCCCAGCGAGCTGTTTGCGCGAGCAGGACCGTTCGAGCGCCAGACCACCGTGCGCCAGCCTTCTCGCTAGATGCCCTTGAGTTCTTTTCCTAGCTCCTCGGCGAGAGCGGGGAGCAGCGCGGCGAACGTGTCGTCGATCGTCTTCTTCTTGAGCTGGCATTCCCAGATCACGTGGACGGTCCAGCCTAGCTCCTCCAACGCGGCGCGGCTGCGCTCGTCGCGCTCGACGTTACGCTCGAACTTCACCACCCAGTACTCCACGTTGCTCTTCGGCATGCTGGGCTTGCAGTGCGGGCACCTGTGCCAGAAGCACCCGTTGACGAACAGCGCCACCTTCTTGCCCGGCCACGCTACGTCCGGGTGCCCCGGCACCTTCCACTGCAGCCGATACCCCGTCAGGCCAGCCGCGCGCAGGCGCTCGCGCACCAGAAGCTCGGGCTTCGTGTTGCTGCGCTTGTTACCCTTCATGGACTTGCGCACGGCCTCGTTCGAAGCGGGCGGCGCCAGCAACTTGGCGGGCGCGGGCAACGCTGGACGCGAGAGACGGACAACCAGTGCGGGAAACGGTCGATTTTCGCGGCTGAGGAACGCCGTTAGCCAACTGTTACTTTTATCGCTCTTTCGTATCATGCGGCGCATGATACCACGTATTTCCCCTGGTGAATTATTCTCGTATTTGAACAAATATAAGAACATTGATCTTACAAGTTCTTTATTTTCTGGGGGTTTTCCCGGATAATGGGCACTGCTGTTGTGCGCGTGCGCAAGCACGCACGTACGTTCGGGGCCTCCTGCCCCGATACCGAAATGGAGGGAAACCAATGGAACAGCCTTTGAAAGCAACTTTGTCTCGCCGCACGTTCTTGGCGGGCAGCGCCGTCGCGGCGGCTGCAGCAGGCCTGACTCTGGCCGGCTGCGGTGGCGGCGGCGAAACGACGGACACCCCGTCGACCGATGCCGGCACCGACGCCGGCGCAGCGGCCCAGGGCGGCACGCTGACCGGCGCCATGGCCTACACGAGCACGAACGTCAACCCGATCGGCAACAGCTCCGCGCTGATGCTGGCCGCCACGTGGCATGTGTTCGAGGGCCTGTACGACCTCGATCTGCACACCTACAAGACCTATAACGCGCTTGCCGCCGGCGAGCCCACGAAGGTCTCCGACACCGAGTACGAGGTTGCCCTGCGCGACGGTGCCAAGTTCTCCGACGGCACGGACGTCACCACCGCCGACGTGGTGAACGCGTTCGAGAAGAACATGGCCGACGCCACCTACGGCGCCTTCCTCGAATTCATCGACACGGTGTCTGCGAAGGACGACAAGACCGTCTCCTTCACGCTGAAGTACCCCTTCGACAGCCTGCTGAAGGGCCGTCTGAGCGTGGTCAAGGTGTTCCCCGCCTCGCTGACCGAGGATGATCTGAAGACGAAGCCGATCGGTTCCGGCCCGTGGGTGTACGACACCATCAACGGCGACGACGGCGGCTCCATCGAGTTCGTGCCGAACACGAACTACAACGGCAAGTACGCCGCTACGGCCGACAAGATGCACTGGGACATCCTGCTCGACGACACCTCCCGCACCACCGCGCTGCAGGAGGCCACGGTCCAGGTTATGGAGAACGTGCCCGACGCCAACGCCGAACAGCTCATGGCCGCCGGCGCGTCCGTCGACTACATCCAGGGCTTCAACCAGCCGTTCTTCATGTTCAACACGCTCAAGAAGCCGTTCGACGATAAGCGCGTCCGCCAGGCGTTCTACTATGCCGTGGACGTGGACAAGCTGATCTCCAACGCCATGGCCGGCCATGCCGCGAAGGTGACGAGCTTCCTGCCCGAGAGCCACGAGAACTACCACAAGGCTTCCACGGTGTACACCTACGACCCCGAGAAGGCCAAGAGCCTGCTTTCCGAGGCCGGCGTCACCGACCTGAGCTTCGAGCTGATGACGAACAACAACTGGGTGAAGAACCTGGCCGCCGGCATCAAGAACGACCTCGATGCCATCGGCGTGAACTGCACCATCAACGAGACGAAGATCGACTGGGCGTCTCTGGCCGAGTCGGCCGACGTGCTGCCCTACGACGTCATGCTGACCCCGGGCGACCCGACCTGCTTCGGCAACGACCCCGACCTGCTGATGTCCTGGTGGTACGGCGACAACGTGTGGACCCAGGGCCGCAGCTGCTGGAAGAAGGCCGGCGACGGCAAGTTCGACGAGCTGCAGACCCTCATGCAGCAGGCTCGCGAGGCCACCGGCAACGAGCAGCAGGAGCTGTGGAACAAGTGCTTCGACCTTCTGGCCGAGGAAGTTCCGCTGTACCCGCTGTTCCACCGCGAGCTGGCCACGGGCTACCAGGAGACGCAGATCACCGGCTTCGAGCCCATCGCCACGACGGGCCTCGTGTTCCTCGGTGCGAGCGTGAAGGCGTAAGCGCGCGCTGTGAACCCGTAGAGCAAGGCAACCCCAGGGCTCGCTCCGCAAGGAGCGAGCCCTTGCTTTTGAGAAAGAGGCCCTATGAGATCCTTTTCCATTCTCGGCGATTCCATCAGCACGTTCGATGGATGCAACCCCGACGGATTCACCGTGTACTACCAGGGCGAACGCTGCGAGCAGACCGGCGTGACGTCGAGCGCCGACACCTGGTGGTCCCAAGTTATCGAACGCCTCGGCGGACGGCTGCTGGCGAACAGCTCGTTCTCCGGAAGCCTCGTGGAAGGCGCCGGCTTCCCTGCCGGAAACAGCCAAGAACGCATCGACGCGCTGGCCGAAGACGGCGTGCAGCCCGATGTCGTCATCGTGTTCATGGGCATCAACGATTACGGCTGGGGCGGCGCGACGGCGCAAGCCGCCGGCCGCGGCAACGCCGTGCCCGTCGCGCTCGATCTTGACGCCATCGAACCGCACGCCCCGGCAGCCGCCGCGCCCGGCGCGATCGACCGCTTCCGCGCCGCCTACGGGCTGCTGCTGGAACGGATGCGCGCAGCCTACCCGCAAGCCGAGGTATGGTGCTGCACGCTCTGCCCCGGACGCGTGGCCGGATGCCCGAGCCCCACGTTCGCATGGAACTTGCGCGGCGCACCGTTCAAGAGCTACAACGACGCCATTCGCGTTGCTGCGCGAGAGCACGGCTGCAACGTGGCCGACCTCGAGGCGTTCGGCATAGACTACGAGGCCGTCGACGGCACCCACCCCACCGCACGGGGAATGCGCCAGCTGTCCGCTTTGATCGCGTCGTGCATCGAAGGTGCCGAACCCGATGAACGACTGCTGCCCGCCGACCTGTTCGACGAAACGTTTCGCTCCGGGGAGCTATGTCCCGGCGAGGCATGCGTCGGATGCGAGCATGCCCGCGGAACCGGGAGCAGCTGGTTTCTCGTATGCGAACGGAATCCGTCCTAACTCGAGCGGCGAGGTCGTACCGACGGCGTCGGACACGAAGCAAGATCGTTCTTATTTCTCCGCATAATCAGTGCGAATCATATAAAATACCATTGGTTGTCTACGCCTTACCGCGCCTGCGCGCGCGATGCAGGCAGCAGTTTGTCAGTGCAAGCGGGCTTTCGAGCCCACGAAGCGAAAGGGGGATACGGTGAGCAACCTGCTACGATTAATCGGACGACGCCTCATAGCGTTGCCGATCATGATCTTCGGTGTCACCATCCTCGTCTTCTTCATCATGGCACTCTCTCCTATCGACCAAGCGTATTCGGTCCTTGGCGAGAACGCCACTGAAGCCCAAGCCGAGCAGTATCGCGAGGAGCACGGATTGAACGATCCCATCCTCGTGCAATACGGTAACTTCATCGTCGGCCTCGTACAAGGCGACCTCGGCACCTACGGCGCGAACAACGCCTCGGTGGCCGATCGCATCGGCGAAGCTCTGCCCGTCACGTTGCAGTTGACGTTCTTCGGCCTCATCATCGGCGTGGTCATCGCAGTGATCCTCGGCGTGATCTCGGCCTTGTATCGGGATCGATGGCCCGACCAGATCATCCGCGTGTTCTCCATCGCCTGCATCGCCACGCCGTCGTTCTGGCTGGCGGTGCTCATGATTTTGCTGTTCTCCTCGATGCTGCACGTGCTGCCCGCCTCCGGCCCGCTGCCCTCGCTGACGGCCGATCCGGGCGGTTGGCTGGCCCGCATGGCCATGCCTGCCATCGCGCTGGGCGTTCCCGTGGCCGGCCAGCTGACGCGCGTCATCCGCACGTCCATGGTGGAAGAGTTGGACAAGGACTACGTGCGCACCGCGCTGGGCGCCGGCATCCCGAAGCGCGTCGTGGTGGCCCGCAACGTGCTGCGCAACGCGCTGATCACGCCCGTGACGGTGCTCGGCCTGCGCATCGGCTACCTCATCGGCGGCGCCGTGGTCATCGAGGTCATCTTCAACCTCCCGGGCATGGGCATGGCCATCCTCTCAGGCATCCAGTCCAGCTACACGATGCTCGTGCAGGGCGTCGTGCTGTGCGTGGCCATCACCTTCATCATCATCAACATCATCGTGGATATGCTTTATATCCTGATCGATCCGCGAATCAGGACGGTGTAGCAACATGGTCAAACTTCGAGGAAACCTCACTGATAAGATGGAAGCCAATCCCGGCAAGGTGCATTTCCGCCGGTGGAAGGCCATGAGCATCGGATCGCGCATCTCGCTCGTCGTGCTCATCCTGATCGTCATGATCGCCGTGTTCGCCAACATCCTGGCGCCGCACAACCCGCTTGAGATCTTCACGGCACGCCAAGCCCCCGATGCCCAGTTCCTGTTCGGCACCGACGACAAGGGCCGCGACGTGCTGTCGCGTATGATGTACGGCGCGCGCTACTCGCTGATCATCGGCCTGGGCGCCACCGCCTTCGCCCTCGTGTGCGGCTCCATCATCGGCGCCGTCGCCGCCGTGGCGCGCAAATGGGTGTCCGAGGTCATCATGCGCATCCTGGACGTCATCATGTCCTTCCCCGGTATCGCGCTGGCCGCCACGTTCGTACTCGTGTTCGGCAACTCGGTGCCCTCGCTCATCTTCGCGATCGGCTTTTTGTACATCCCGCAGATCGCCCGCATCGTGCGCGCCAACGTGGTGAGCGAGTACAATCAGGATTACGTGCGCGCCGTCGTCGTTTCCGGTGCCCGCGCCCCCTGGATCCTCGTGAAGCACGTCATCCGCAACTGCATCGCCCCGGTCATGGTGTTCACCATCGTGCTGGTGGCCGACGCCATCGTGTTCGAAGCGTCGCTGTCGTTCATCTCGGCCGGCATTCCCGAGCCCACGCCCACGTGGGGCAACATCCTGTCCGACGCCCGCGGCGGCGTGCTTGCCGGTCGTTGGTGGCAGGCGCTGTTCCCGGGTCTGGCCATCATGATCACCGTGCTGTGCCTGAACATCCTGTCCGAGGGCATCACCGATGCCATGGCCGCCGCGCCCAAGGCCCCGGTCAAGGCCGATGACGCCGCCGTCCGCGCGAACCGCGAGGCCGACAAGCTCGTGGCCGACCCCACGCTGGCATACGCCGCCCAGGCGGAGATGCTCGAACAGCGCCTCAGCGAGCTTCAGGCGATTGAGAAGACGCGCACCGACCGCTTCGAGGCGCGCACCGACGTGCCGCCTATTCTGGAAGTGAAGGATCTGTGCATCAAGTTCCCGCGCCACGGCGACGTGAACGTGGTCGACCACGTGAGCTTCGTGGTGCGCCCGCGCCAGACCATGGGTCTTGTGGGCGAGTCCGGCTGCGGCAAGTCCATCACCTCCCTTACCATCATGGGGCTGCTGGATCCGAAGGCTAAGGTGTCCGGCGAGATCCTCTACGACGGCCAGAACCTGCTGAACATGGATCAGAAGCAGATGAACGCCTTGCGCGGTCGCGAAATCGCCATGATCTATCAGGACGCGCTCTCTTCGTTGAACCCGTCCATGCTGATCAAAGCCCAGATGAAGCAGCTCACGAAGCGCGGAGGAACCCGCACGGCCGAGGAGCTGCTGGAGCTGGTGGGACTCGATCCGAAGCGCACGCTTGACTCCTACCCCCACGAACTGTCCGGCGGCCAGCGCCAGCGCGTGCTCATCGCCATGGCGCTGACGCGCGACCCGAAGCTCATCATCGCCGACGAGCCCACTACGGCTCTCGACGTGACCGTGCAGAAGCAGGTCATCGACCTGTTGAACAAGCTGCAGAAGGAGCTGGGCTTCGCGATGGTGTTCGTGAGCCACGACCTGGCGCTCGTCGCCGAGGTGGCCAACTCCATCACGGTCATGTACGCCGGCCAGGTGGTCGAACAGGGTCCGGTATCCGACATCCTGTGCCATCCCGTGCACGAATACACCCGCGGTCTCTTGGGTTCGGTGCTGTCCATCGAAGCCGGCGGAACGCGCCTGCACCAGGTGCCCGGCAGCGTCCCCAGCCCGAAGGACTTCCCCGAGGGCGACCGCTTCACGCCGCGCTCCAGCCATCCTGACAAGGTGTCCCAGCTGCGCCCCGTGCTCAAGCGCGTGTCCGACTCCGACCACTACTACGCCGAGCTGCCCGACAGCGAGCTCAAGCGCCTCGGCATCAAACCGTACGTCCCAGGAGGTGCCATCATATGAGCGAGCAGGAACGCGTGAACGCGGGCGTCCAGCCCGCAACGGGAGCGGGCGAACCCACCCCCATCATCTTCCTCGACGACATCCGAGTGACGTTCAAAACGCGCACGGGCTCCATCCTGCATCCGAACAAGGTGCAGGCCGTGCGCGGCCTCACCCTCAAGCTCATGCCCGGCGAAACCTTGGGCATCGTGGGCGAATCCGGCTGCGGCAAGTCCACCACGGCCAACGTGATGTGCGGTTTGCAACAGCCCACGTCGGGCAAGGTGTTCTTCAAGGGCGAGGACGTGACGAAGCGCTCGGCTGCGCAGCGCCGTCTCATCGGCCGCGTGATCTCGGTGGTGTTCCAGGATCCGGCCACGGCGCTGAACGCGCGCATGAGCGTGCACGACCAGCTGATGGATCCGCTCGTGGTGCACAAGGTGGGCGACAAGACGTCCCGCGAGCGCCGCGTGCTCGACCTCATCGAGATGGTGGGCCTGCCGAACTCCGTGCTGGATGCCCTGCCGGGCCAGCTGTCCGGCGGCCAGCGCCAGCGCGTGGCCATCGCGCGCGCCCTGTCGCTTGAGCCCGACGCCATCATCGCCGACGAGCCCACCAGCGCCCTCGACGTGTCGGTGCGCGCGCAGATTTTGAACCTGCTCATGGACCTCAAGCGCGACTTGGGCCTGTCCATGGTGTTCATCAGCCACGACATCCAGACGGTGCGCTACATCTCCGACCAGATCATCGTGATGAACGCCGGAGAGGCCGTGGAGCGCGGCGCGGCGAAGGACGTGTTCGAGCACCCGAAAGACGCCTACACCAAGCTGCTTCTGGGAGCGGCTCCGTCGCTTCTGCATCCCGAATTGGGCAAGTAAGCACGCTCGCTCAATAAACTGACTAGAAGAGCCGTCGGGCAGCAGTCCGGCGGCTCTTCGTTTGCACGAATCCTTTTGAGAGAAGCTAGAAGAGATCCCTGATCGAAACACCCAACCCATTTGCGATCTTATATAAAGAATCAACCGTGGCATTCGCGCGGCCATTTTCGATTGCGCTGATATGCGAGTAATCCATTTCAACCATGAGCGCGAATTTTCGCACAGAAAGCCCCTGACCGACGCGCAGCTTTTTTATAGCTGCACCCAGCTCTACCCTGTTTTTCTCCATTTGGCATTTGATCGGGCTTTCTTCCATAGGTGCAGCCTATGTGATAATATTTCCTCTATGTTGGGTCATAATCCAACACTCAATAAGAGCATGCATTTCGAGGAGGAGACATGGCAGCCAAGGGGAACGTAGCGGCAGCAGCCGCACTGGTAATCATTTGCAATATGTACGGATGCGCACCGGGTGCAAACGAAAGCCAACCGAGCAACCCCGAACCTTCCCCATCCGGAGAATACGCGGATCAGAACGAGAGTCTGTCTGCCGACATCGACGAGAAAAGCGACTCGAACGATGCCACATACACCCTCGACGAGGTAAGCACAACGAAGGACATGCTATTTATCGAGCACAACGGCGTGTGCACAGCTCTCCAAGGCGATTACTCCTTCCAAGAACGCGCTAGCAAATGGACGGATGCAGACGGAGAGGACGTCACAGACTCGACAGTAGCAATGTATTCCGGAGAAAGAGGAGGTGAACACACCGTATAACAAATCAATCGGAGCGAAGGGTACCGCCTGCTTACGACAGAAGGCCTAGACTCACTCCAGATGTTCCCCGTGTTGAACATGGGTTATTGGCCGGGCTTCGGCCTGCAGGATGGAAAATTCGAGGAAATCGATGGACATGCGTCTACACCCGCAGAGCATGGCATCGTCAAGTACGACATGTACATCGACGGCGGAAGCCTCGGTTCAAACGGACACCATCTTGACGGCATTTGGACAACCTCTGAAAAGAACAGCTACACGGTCGGATACTACGAAGGAACTAAGTGGGTCGAGAAATCAATCGAAATAGACACTCCCTATTGTATTGTGCAAGAAAAAACGAGAATAAATGAAAGGGCTCCACGATACGATTCCAGCATCAGCGCGCCTTGCGAGAAAACAAAAGAAGGTTACTTCATTTGCAATTTGTCCGATGTCCCGGCAGGACTATACAGCCTTTACACCAATCGCTCCCATTGCCTGATCGAAATCGTCTAACAACAAGATCCCCCCTGCGCCCTCGGTTGAACCGGGGGCGCTTTTTATGTGGCGACCTGCCCTCTTGCGTTGACGCTTACGCTGAGGGAGTTTACCCTTTTACCGTTTACCGACGAACAGAGAGAGGCTTGCTCCTATGACTGATTCACCGTTTCGCGGCGTCATTCCCCCCGTCGTCATTCCGCTGACCGAGAAGCGCCAGCTCGACCTCGAGGCGCTCGAGCGCTCCATCAACCGCATGATCGACGCGGGCGTCGACGGTCTGTTCTTCCTGGGATCCTCGGGCGAGGTTGCCTTCCTCACCGACGCGCAGCGCTACCACGTTCTGCAAGAGGCCATCGCCATGGTGCACGGCCGCGTGCCGGTGCTCACGGGCATCATCGACATGGAAACCATGCGCGTGGTCGACCAGGCCAAGCGCGCGACGGGCTACGGCGTGGACGCCCTCGTGGCAACCGCCCCCTTCTACGCTCTCGGCGGTCCCAAAGAGGTGGAACGCCACTTCCGCGCCATCCGCGAGCACACCGACCTGCCGCTGTTTGCCTACGACCTGCCCGCTTGCGTGCACACGAAGCTCGATCCCACGATGCTCGTGCGCCTCGGCGAGGACGGCGTGCTGCAGGGCGTGAAGGACTCTTCGGGCGACGACGTGTCGTTCCGCTGGCTGTGCCTGCAGAACGAGGACGCCGGCCACCCGCTGCAAGTGCTGACCGGCCACGAGGTGGTCGTGGACGGCGCCTACCTGGGCGGTGCCGACGGCTCGGTTCCGGGTCTGGCGAACATCGATCCGGCAAGCTACGTGGAGCAGTGGCGCGCCGCGCAAGCCGGCGACTGGGAGCGCGTGCGCGAGATCCAGAATCACCTCGCACGCCTCATGTACGTCACGCGCGAGGTGAAGGCCACCGTGGGCTTCGGCGCGGGCGTGGGCGCGTTCAAGACGGCGCTGTGGCAGATGAGCGTGTTCAACACGAACCAGATGCGCGAGCCCGTGTGCGCGCTCGAAGGCGAGGACGTGGAGCAGATCGTCGCCGTGCTGAAGCGCGCGGGACTCATGGACGCCGACGCGCCGATCCGCCAGGCGCACTGGGATGCGTGCCCCGTCTCGCCCGGCGCTCCGGCTTGCAAGTAGCGTGAGCGCCGCATGAGCGTCGAACATCCATGCACGATTGCCGCCTTCGACGTGGGCGGCACGAAGATGGCGGGTGCGCTCGTGCGCTATTCCGCCGCCGATGCGGCGCCGACGGTGGACGCCCTGCGCAGCGTTCCCACGGAAGCCCAGCGCGGCGGCAGCGCCGTGCTGGACACCCTGGCCTCGCTCGTGGCCGACGTGGTAGCCGATGCCGAAGACGACGTTGTCGGCATCGGCGTGGGGACGGCCGGGCTCGTGGACGTGCGCACGGGCGGCATCGCGTTCGCCAACGAGCTCATGCCCGGCTGGACCGGTCAGCCCGTAGCCGAGCGTCTGAGCGCGTCGCTCGGCCTTCCCGTGGCCGTGCTCAACGACGTGAAGGCTCATGCGCTCGGCGAAGCTCGTTGGGGCGCTGCCCGCGGCGCTCAAACCTGCTTCGTTATCGCAGCGGGCACCGGGCTCGGCGGCGGCATCGTGGCGAACGGCCGCGTGCTGCTAGGCGCGCACGGGTTCGCAGGCGAGCTGGGGCGAACGCCCTGCCCCGATGCGCTGGGCACGCCGCGCGCCTGCGGCACCGCCAGCGAGCTTGAATCCATCGCGGCCGGCAGCGGAATCGAAGCCCGTTACGTCGCAGCAGGAGGCGAACGCCTTGCGGGAGACGAGATAGCCAGGCGCGCCGCAGACGGCGAGGAGCTGGCACGCCGCATCATTCTGGAGGCGGGCGCGGTGCTCGGCGAAGCCATCGCAACCTGGACGGATCTGCTGGATCCGGAACTTGTCGTGCTCTCAGGCTCGGTATGCAACGCCGGAAAAGCCTGGAGAGCCGCCCTGCAAGAAGGCTTCGAGCGACAGGCGCCTTCCGTGATGCACGGCCTGCCCATCGTCGATGCCGCGCTCGGCAGCCGAGCCCCGCTCATCGGAGCCGCCGAATACCTGCTCGATACCCTGAAAGGACGATCATGACCGATCCCCTGATTTCCTCCCTGCAAGGCAAGCTCATCGTCAGCTGCCAGGCCTACGTGGGCGAGCCGATGCGCCACCCCGAAACCATGGCGCAGGTTGCCCTGTCCGCCGAACGCGGCGGCGCAGCCGCTATCCGCTGCCAAGGCCTTGCCGACATCGCCGCCATCAAAGGCCAGGTGGAAATCCCCGTCATCGGCCTTTGGAAAGAGGGGCACGACGGCGTCTACATCACGCCGACGCTGCGCCACGCGCGCGCCTGCATCGCCGCCGGCTCCGACGTGGTGGCCATCGATGCCACGGCACGCCCCCGCCCCGACGGTCGCACCTTCGAGGAGACCGTGGAGGCTTTGCGCGGTGAAACGCTGATCATGGCCGACTGCTCCTGCATGGACGACGTGCAACGGGCGCTCGAAGCCGGTGCGGACATCGTGTCCACCACCCTGGCGGGCTACGTGCCCGGCGGCCGCGAGAAAACCGCCGGCCCCGACCTCGAGTTCCTGCGCGAGGCCGTCGCCGCAGCGGGCGACGTGCCCGTGTTCTGCGAGGGTCGCATCCACACGCTCGCCGATGCGCAGGCGGCCATGGAGGCGGGAGCCTTCGCCATCGTGGTGGGGACGGCCATCACCCACCCGCAGTCCATCACTTCCTGGTTCGCCGACGCCATCGGCTAGGACGCGCCGAATCCGATGCGCGAAGCCCTGGAGGGGATCATCCCCCCCCCTCCAGGGCTTTTTTCATGCCCGTCAGCTCACGTGCGCCTCGGCGGTGACACGCGCCTCCGGATCGTCCAGAACCGAGCGGTCGAGGCCGCCCGCAACATGCGAGGCTGTAATGCCCGCCACCATGGAGTCGCTGACGTTGAGGGCGGTGCGACCCATGTCGATGAGCGGCTCCACGGATGCGAGGACGGCCACCACCTCGATAGGAAGCCCCATCGTCCCCAACACGATGAGCGAGGCAAACGTCGCTCCCCCGCCCACTCCTGCCACACCGAACGAGCTGATGGCCACCACGGCGATGAGCGGCACGAAGAACGTAGGAGACAGCACGTCGATGCCTACGGTAGGTGCCACGATGGTGGCCAGCATCGCCGGGTACACGCCCGCGCACCCGTTCTGCCCGATAGACATGCCGAAGCTTGCCGCGAGGTTCGCCGACGCGCTGTCCACGCCCAGGGCTTTATGCTGCGTCTCGATGTTGAGCGGCAGCGCGCCCGCGCTCGAACGCGATACGAACGCGAAGCTGAGCACGGGAAACGCCTTCTTGAAGTAGGTCGCCGGATTCACGCGGTTCGCCAGCAAGATGAGACAATGCACGCACAGCACCGCCAGCAACGCGCCGTAAGACACGAGCACGAACTTTCCCAGTCCGAGGATGGCGCGGTAATCGCTCGCGGCCATCACCTTCGCGATGAGCGCGAGGATACCGTACGGGGTGAGCCCTAGCACCATGGCCACTATCCGCATGACGATGCCGTACAGGCTGTCGATGAGGCTCTTGAAGAAGTCTGCCTGCTCAACGTCTTTATCGCGCAACCTGAGATACGCAACGCCGAGGATAGCCGAGAAGATGACGACCGCGATGGTGGAGGTGGATCGGGCGCCCGCGAGGTCGGCGAAGGGGTTCGTCGGGATGAACGAGAGGATTTCCTGCGGCAGCGTAAGGCTGGCAGCCTCGCTCTGCTGGGAGGCGAGCGACGAAAGCTCGGCGGCATCGGGGGTCGCGGCATCGAGGAAGCCCGCATGCGCAAGCCCGGTCAGAACCGTCGCACCCCAGCCTAGCACGGCCGCAACGGTCACCGTGCCCAGCAGCACGGCCAACACCGCGAAGGCGATGCGCCCGAAGTGTTCGGTGACCTCCGCGCGCGTGAACGCCCCGACGATGGCCACGAACACGAGCGGCATGACGAGCATCTTCAACAAGCCGATATAACCCTGTCCCACGATGGATATCCAGTCGAGCGCCGTCGTGGCAGCATCCCCGTCGCGGCCGAGCAACAGCTGGATTCCCAAACCTAGCAGGACGCCCAGCCCGAGCGCGGTGAACACCCTCGCCGTGAAGCTTAGGCCCTTCGATCGCATGATCTTGAGCAAGACGAGCATGGCAGCGAACACCGCCAAGATACCTGCGACGGGCACCAGCACCTCCATCGACATAGGCAACGCCCTTCCTCGTTTATCCGACGAAAAAAGTAGAGTATAGGACGAGCATGCCAAGAAGAAACCGGAAAGCCGTCAAAGAGAATGAAGCGTCACCGAACGGTAGCGCCGCCGGCTGCCGCCCCCCCCCGAAAAAACGGCAAAGGGCGAAGGGCTCTGCACAGAGCGGCCGAGAGCGTCGGTCGCCTCCGCACGGAACCCTTCGCCCCGCTGCCGAGCCCTCGCCCGGCGCGATGAACGCAGAAAGCTACCCCAGCAGCTCGCCTCGCAGGATCACGTGGCGCACGCGGAGGTTCTCATCGAGCACCACGGCGTCGGCGATCTTGCCGACCTCGATGCTGCCGCGCTCCCCTTCCAGCCCCAACGCGCGGGCAGGATTGGCGCTGGCGGCCCGAACGGCTGCATCCAGCGGGATGCCCATGTCGCGTACGGCGACGCGCACACACGCCATGAGGTCGGTGGCCGAGCCCGCGATAGTGCCGCTGCGCAGCGTGGCGACGTTGCCCCGCACGGTGACATCCTGGCCGCCCAGCGAGTACTCGCCGTCGTCGAGGCCCGTCGCCATCATCGAGTCGCTGATAAGGATGACCCTATCGGCTCCGAAAGCGGCGAACAGGAGACGCACCATGGACGGATGGATATGCACCCCGTCGGCGATAAGCTCGGGCATCACCTCTGAATGGTCGAACGCCGCGCCGATGGGGCCGGGCTTGCGGTGGTGCAGCGGCGGCATGGCGTTGCACAGGTGCGTCATCTGCCGAGCGCCGGCTTCGATGGCCGCGCACGCGGTATCGTAGTCGGCCTGCGTATGCGCGATGGACACGCGCACGTCGGACGACACCGAGCGGATGAAATCGAGCGCGCCGTCCACCTCGGGCGCCACGTCGACCAATTTGATGAGATTGCCCGAACGTTCCTGCAAGCGACGGAACATCGCCTCGTCGGGCAGATGGAGGTAGGCAGGGTTCTGCGCGCCGATGTTGCCGGGCGAGATGTAGGGACCCTCCATGTTGATGCCCACGAGCGCCGCCCCGTCGCGCTTCGCCTCGTAGGAGGCCGCGGCATCCATGATGGGAGCCAGCACGTCTTCGGGATAGGTCATCGTGGCCGGGCAGATGGCCGTCACGCCGCACGAGGCCTCGTGCCGCGCGATGGCGTCGATGGCCTCTTCGGTGCCGTCGCAGAAGTCGTGCCCCACGCATCCATGGAAATGCAGGTCGATGAGGCCCGGAACGACGTAGCATCCCGACGCGTCGAGCACCTGACCGTCAGCCGCCGTCGCCGCAGTGCCCTGCGGGTCGACAGCCGCGAAGCGCTCGCCTTTGATGACGATGTCGGCGGACGCGAATCCCGCGCCCGTCAGAACCGAGCCGCCCCTTACTTGCACAGCGCACCCGCTGCCGGATCGACGATGACGGTGGCGTCGGGATGGAACTGCAGGATGGACGCCGGCACTTCGGGCGTGACCGGGCCGAAGAACGCCTTCTTCACGATCTCGGCCTTGTGGGAACCCTCCACCACCACGAGCACGCTGCGCGCGGCCATGATGGTGCCGATGCCCATGGTGTACGCCTGGCGCGGCACGTCTTCAACGCGGTCGAACAGGCGGCTGTTCGCCTGGATGGTGCTCTCGGTGAGATCCACGCAGTGCGTGGCCTTCGGGAACGTGTCCTCGGGCTCGTTGAAGCCGATGTGCCCGTTCGGGCCGAGGCCGAGCAGCTGCAAATCGATGCCGCCCGCCTCTTCGATGGCCTGTTCGTAGACTGCGCACACGGCCTCGGCATCGGGGTTCGAGCCCTCGGGCACATGCGTGCGTGCCTGATCGATGTCCACATGATCGAACAGGTGCTTCTTCATGAAGTAGCGGTAGCTCTGATCGTGCTCGGGATCGAGGCCGCGATACTCGTCCAGGTTGAACGTGGTCACGTCGGCGAAGCTGATCTTGCCCTGCGCGCAATCGTCAACGAGGCACGCGTACAAGCCGATGGGCGTCGTGCCCGTGGCCAGCCCCAGCACGCACGACGGATCGGCCTCGACGAACGATGCGATGCGGTCGGCTGCGCGCCGGCTCATATCCTCGGTGCTCTCGGCGATGATGAATTCCATGGAACCTCTCTTCTCTCGGATCGAACGGATGCGGATACGGATACAGATACGGATACGGATCTATGTCCAGAACTGCGCGGTTTCGATGATGTCGCGGTACGCCCACGGATACACGTCGGAGTACCAGCCCGTCTCGGGCACGAAGCACAGAAGCGCGCTGTACAGCACCGACACGGCCACCAGCACGAGCAGCACCTTCATGAGCAGGTTCTGCACGGTCGAACCGGGCTGCAGGTTCTCGTTCACGATGAACACGAGCAGCACCACCGCGGCCAGGAACATGAAGCTGAAGTCGGCGAAGTAGCGTTGCAGGATGCCGGCCATCTCCGCATCGGCCAGCGCCACGATGACGCCGCCCAGCAGCAGCACGACGATGACGCCTGCGATGGTGCGCGTGGAGCGCTGGCTCATGCGCAGCTGCAGGACGCGCTTCGCGAACGGCAGCACCCACAGCACCGGCAGGCACGCGAAGATGCCGCCGAAGGTGACTTCCTTGATGGTCTGCCCCATGTACGTGGTATCGAACGGCGCCGGCTGCAAATACGGGAACACGCCCGTGGCGCTGGGCGGCTGCAGGAAGTACGCGAACAGCGCCGGAGCCAAACGCCCGATGTTCCACCCGCGCTTCGTCATGTCGTTCACCGTGAGGTTGTAGTTCGCCCCGAAGTCCGTGAACGAGCCGAAGCGCGCATGGTTGTACGCCATCAGGCCGGCCGCCACCACGAGGTAGGGCGCGATGAGGCAGGCGAACTCGCGTGCGCCACGCGGGGTGAGCAGCCGGCGCTTGGTGATGTACGCGCGCCAGAACAACGGAAACGCCACCAACGACAGCACCAGCAGCTGCGGGCGGCATCCCGCGACCAGCGCCATGCACAGCGATCCCGCAAGGTACCACTTCTCGGGTCCCGCCGAAGCGCGCCCCTTCATCCAGAAGTACAGACCCCACACCGAGAACGCCAGGCCCAGCGCGATGGGCAGCGAGTAGAACGTCGGGAACTTCAGCAGGTACAGCACGCCGCAGCACATGACCAGCGGTATCTGCAGCAACAGGTACAACCCCAGGCTCACCCGTTTGAAGTGGTAGCGCGCGAACCGGTCCAACAGCGCCGAGCATCCCAGCACGAACGCCACGACGGCGATCAGCACGCCGATGGCCGTGGGGAAATTCGCGCCCGTCAGCAAGTAGAACGGCAGGTAGAACAATATGACCGGCACCACGCCGAAGTACACGTAGTAGTGCCCGTTATAATACGCCACGTCGAAAAGATAGGGTTCTCCCGTCTCCTTCTGCATCTCGTCGCGCGCGCCCTTGTCGTAGGGGTCGTTGGAGTCTTGCAGCCACTGCGGCGGCTCCTCCTCCAGGTACAGCTGGCCGTGAGCCATGGCCTTCGCCAATTCCGCGTACTGCTGCGCGTTGTCACCGCCCACCTCGAATACGTTGACCAGGCTCTTGCCGTCCCACGAGCCGCTGTTGTAGCTTTGCGTGGCCACGCCCACGAGATTCGATCCCAGGAACAGGAACGAGCTGAGCAGACACACCTCGATAGCCACCGTTGCGACGATGGCGGCCTTCGACTTGCGCGGCTCGCTGACGATGCCGATGCGGTAGATGGCCGAGCCCGGACGGAACGCGAACGCCAACGCCAGCAGGCCCATGCAGACGAAAAAGCGCGTCGTGTTGAAGTCGAACGGGTGATGCGCGTTGAGGACGATGTCGCTCAGCTTGATGGGATAGCTCACGTCGTCGCCCGCGATCTCGATACGCAGGTTCTTCACGAGGCCCGTCGTGTTGAGGTTGATGTACTCGCTCTGATCGCTGAACGTGGACACCCCCACCGGTGGCACGCCTACCGTGTACTCCGTGGAGTCGAAGTACGTATGGTGCGCGTCGTCAGTGAACTGGATCTTCACCCTCAGATCCTGCGCAGGCTGCCGGTAGTCGAAGTTCAGCCAGATGTTGTGTACCTCGGTGTTGAGGTTCGAGAACTCCAGCACGTGGTTCACCGCGGTCACCTTGTACTGGTCGTCAACGGTCTCCTGCAAGGTGAGCTTGTCGTTCAGCGAGATGGTGTTGTAGTTCGCCGACGTGAAGTAGTTGATGTTGAACAGGAACGTCTCGAGCAGAAGCGAGATCAGTACGATGGCAAGCGCGCTCTTGATCAGGTGAACCGCCGCCAAGCGGTGCCTGCTCATGAAGCCGTTGTAGGCATAGGCTATGTTCTGGCGTACGGTCGGCATATTGGTATGGAATTATAGATGAAAAAAGGCGGGCGAGGCAGCTCAAGCCCCGTCCGCCTTCAAGATTGCGTGCAAAAAGCGCGCGGACGCGCTTTACAGACCAAGCGCCTGCTTCACGTCGGCGTACACCACGTTCGGATCGCGATCGCCGTCGATGGAGACGAGCAGGTCGCAGCCGCGATAGTAGTCGATCAGCGGAGCCGTGGACTTCTCGTACACGTCGAGGCGGTTGCGCACCGTGGCCTCGTTGTCGTCGTCGCGCTGGTACATCTCGCCACCGCACTTGGGGCAGGTCTCGTCGGCGGCGGTGCCGATGTAGTTGCAGTCGCGGCACATGCGACGCGAGGTGAGGCGCTTGACGATGACCTCGGGGTCAACGTCGACGAGCAGCGCCGCGTCCAGCGGACGACCCAGCTTGGACAGCTCGGCGTCAAGCGCGACCGCCTGCGCGGACGTGCGCGGGAAGCCGTCGAGGATGAAGCCCTTCTCGGTGTCCGGATCCTGCAGGCGCTCGGTGACCAGGCCGATGATGACATCGTCGGGCACGAGGTCGCCCGCGTCCATGAAAGACTTCGCCTTCTGCCCCAGCGGCGTGCCGGCCTTTACGGCAGCGCGCAGCATGTCGCCCGTGGAGATGTGCGGCGTGCCGAACTCTTCAACCAGCTTGGCCGCCTGCGTACCCTTACCAGCACCCGGCGCCCCTAACAACACGATATTCATGATGGTTCAATCCTTTCGACATACAATCGATGCGCCGTATTGTATCAAAGCCCTACGCCGTACGCGCGCATTTCAACAGAAAGACAGGCAGAGCCCGTCAACGACTCGATCGCAAGCGAAACGCCGCCAAACCGTCGCGAATCCCTTCCCTACCCTTCCGTAGCCCAATTGTTCCTCATGTTCTCGGCTGCGACTTCCGATTCCATGTATCTGCGCGTGATGTCCCCGTCTATCCCGGCGCATTCACACAGCTTGCGAACCCACGGCGGCTCCGCATCGCCGATCTGACCGTCCTCGAAGCCGAACAGCCACGCGAGCGGGAACGGTGGAAGCTCTATTGCCCTTCGCAAGGCGCATATCATGGGAACGCTCAAGTCCCTCATGTTCTTCTTGAAAAGACTTGTCAACACAGCAAACTGGCAGAATGTCGACCTGCTATCTATTCCTTCGATTGAAGCTTGGCGCATAGGCGGTTTGGGAATGGCGCGACCATAGAGGATGCCCTGGTGAGCGCACTCATTGCGAACGAACGAGACAGAATGAGCCCAACTCGAAAGCACACGGGAGTCGAAGCCGAAGAAATCACAGACAGTATCGCGGGCATCACCTGCAGCCATGTTCTTGAAAGCCTTGGACAGCATTCCGAGAGGCATCAGCTCTACGGCCGCCCACACCGGAAGCTCTCCGTACTTGTCCATGTTGTGGACGACGAACGATTCCCCCGTCCGTCTCTTGCGGTCGCGTTCAATACGGTAGCGCCGCACCATGTCTTTATGCTCCATTCCGTTTTTGAACGCATCCGGAACAAGGTGGGCGAATTCTCCGTACTGACGCGCAAGGCCATGCGCCATCTGCGCTCTGAAAGCGACCTCGAAATAGGATATGTATTCAAACAGGATAGCTTGGATCATCATGTCGAACACGTAGGCGTTATAGACCGATGCAAGCGAGACAGGCGGACCGATCGTTCTTTTGACCGCTGGAAGATACGCATTCAAGTGATAATAGCCGACTCGGGAGAGCACGGCGTGCGCGGACTTCTCGTCGCCGATCTCGATGCCTTTATCTGCCAGATGCTCTATGAGCTCGCCGTATCCAAGAAACGGCTTGGAAGGCACCTTGGGTTGAAATCCGTCCATAAACAAATAGTCCGGGGCTTTTGCACATCGTTGAGAGGTGCCCCCGGAACTGTCGAAGACTATGTTATCAGGTTCGTCCAGATTGTCAAATTCAGCTGGGTAAGAGCCGAACCCGAACCACAACGGGCTGCTTCCTAGCGTCATGCCCACTCACTCCCTCTCGCTGCCAAGACGCGGCGGGTTCCTCCATTGCTGCACGCTTCGCTGTTTGGCAGATGCCGATCAAAGACAACGATGCCCTTCTCTTCTCCCCTATCCAAGGTCACGATGCCGAGCATCATACCTCTTTTCAAAGTTCAGGGGCAACAGTGGAGCGGCGTCAGCGTTCTATGCACGTTCGGCGCACGCATAGTCGTCGTTTGTACAAATCTTGTACACAGGCGTCGGAAGGGGCAATAAAAAAAGCCCTGATCAGTCGCTTGATCAGGGCTTTTACTTCGACAGATCCCCCTATTTGAAGAAACCTTCGTAGTTGTGCATCTTCAGCTGGCTTTCCACCTTGTTCATGGTGTCGAGGGCCACGCCGATCATGATGAGGATCGAAGTGCCGCCGAACGCCTGGATGAGCGTATTGCCGGTGAAGTAGAAGATGATCGTCGGCACCACCGCGATGGCGGCGATGAAGATGCCGCCGGGCAGCGTGACGCGATGCAGCACGTTCTTGATATAGGTCACCGTCGCCGTGCCCGGACGCACACCGGGAATGAAGCCGCCCTGCTTGCGCAGGTTGTCGGCCGTCTCCTCCGGATTGAACACCATGGAGGTGTAGAAGTACGCGAAGAACACGATGAGCAGCACGGTGAGGATCCAGTTGACCCAGCCGGTGGAGATGGCGTCGGCCACCGCCGTCAGCCAGCCCACGTTGAACAGAGCCGCCAGCTGCGCCGGGAAGTAGATCAGGCAGCTCGCGAAGATGATCGGGATGACGCCCGCCGCATTCACCTTGAGGGGAATGTAGGTGGACTGGCCGCCCATCATCTTGCGACCCTGCACGCGCTTGGCATAGTTCACCGGGATGCGGCGCTGCGCACGCTCCACGAAGATGATCGCGGGAATGCAGGCAAGCACCACAAGCAGGGTGACCACCGTAATCGCGACGCCCATAGTGGTATCGGCCGTGAGGTTCATCGACGAGAAAATGGCGCTCGGCACGCGCGACACGATGCTCACGAAGATGATGAGCGACATGCCGTTGCCGATGCCGCGCTGCGTGATAAGCTCGCCCATCCACATGATGAACGCAGTGCCCGCCACGAGCGTGAACACGACGAGGATGTCGGTGAGGATCTCCGGCACCTCCGTGGAGAACACCACGCCGTACTGCGGCGACTTGAACAGCAGCAGGTAGCCGATGGCGTTGATCAGACCCAGACCCAACGTCAGGTAACGCGTGATCTGCGTGATCTTGCGACGACCCGTCTCGCCTTCCTTAGCCCAGCGCCCGATGGCGGGAATGACGCCCTGCATCAGCTGCATGATGATCGATGCCGTGATGTAGGGCATGATGCCCAGCGAGAACACCGAGAAGTTCGACAACGCACCGCCCGTGAACAGGTCGAGCATGGTCATGGACACGCCCGAGTCCTGGAACGAGTTCGCGAACTCGTTGAACGGGATGCCGGGCACCGGCACGTACGCGCCGAAACGATACAGCGCGAGGATAGCCAGAGTGAACAAGATCTTCTTGCGCAGCTCCGGTACCTTGAATGCATCGATGATCGAGCTTAGCAAGGCTCTTCGACCTTTCCTCCGGCTGCTTCGATCTTCGCCTTGGCGGAAGCAGACACCTTATCCACCTGCACGGTGAGAGCCTTGGTGATCTCGCCGTCGCCCAGCACCTTCACGAGCGCGTCGGCATGCTTGATGATGCCCTTGGCCTTGAGGCTTTCGCCGTTCACCACGTCGCCGGCCTCGAAGGTCTCCTCGAGACGCTTCACGTTGACGGGCAGGTACTCCACGTGGTTGATGTTCTTGAAGCCCGGGAGCTTCGGCAGACGACGAGCGAGCGGCGTCTGACCGCCCTCGAAGCCTGCACCCTTGCCGCCGCCAGCACGCGACTTCTGGCCGTTCATACCGCGACCGGACGTCTTGCCCGTGCCCGACGCGGGACCGCGACCCACGCGCTTGCGGGGCTTGCGCGAACCTTCAGCCGGCTTGAGATCCTTGAGTTCCATGTTAGTTTCTCCTTCTTTCGCTGTCCGGGACCCTTCCCGGCGCTGGCAGCTCGCCGCCAGCAAACTTCCGTAAATCGACCATCGGCGTGCCGTTGCGGCACGCCGACGAATCATTATATCCTACCTGCCAAGTACCACGAAGATTAGATCTCTTCGACCTTGACCAAGTGCTTCACCTTGAAGATCATGCCGCGGACGGACTCGTTGTCCACCTGCTCCACGGAGCGGTTGATCTTGCCGAGGCCAAGCGCGCGCAGGGTCTTGCCCTGGTCTTCCTTGTAGCCGATGGAGCTTTTCACCTGGGTGATGCGCAGGGTCTTCTTTGCGTCAGCCATTAGTTCTTCTCCTTCCAGCCGTAGATCTTGGAGACGGACATGCCGCGACGCTCGGAAACCTGCTCGGGGCTCTCCATGTTCTTGAGGCCCTCGGCGGTGGCCTTGACCACGTTCATCACGTTGTCGGTGCCGAGCGACTTGGCGAAGCAGTCGGTGACGCCCGCCAGCTCCATGACCGCACGAGCCGCGCCGCCGGCGATAACGCCGGTACCGGGCGTAGCCGGCTTGATGAGCACGCGACCGGCGCCGTACTCGCCGATGATCTCGTGCGGCAGCGTCTTCTCGGCCGTCAGCGGCACGCTGAACATGTTCTTCTTCGCGTCCTCGACGCCCTTCTTGATGGCGATGGGCACTTCCTGGGACTTGCCCATGCCCACGCCGACGCGACCGTTGCCGTCGCCGACCACCACGAGCGCGGTGAGCGCGAAGCGGCGGCCGCCCTTGACAACCTTCGACACGCGGTTGATGTAGACGACGCGCTCCTGAAGCTCGGGGACCGCGGCGTTGTCTTGTTTGTTACGAGCCATAGACCTTAACCCCTTCTAGAATTTCAAGCCTGCTTCGCGAGCGGCATCGGCCAAAGCCTTGATGCGCCCGTGATACAGGTTGCCGCCACGGTCGAACACGACTTCCGTGACACCGGATTCCTGCGCCTTCTTGCCCACGATCGCGCCCAGGGCGGCAGCGCCCTCGACGGTCGCGCCGCTCTTGCCCGTGGCCTTGAAATCGGGGCCGAGCGTGGAAACGCCGCAGATCGTCTTGCCGGCGACGTCGTCGATCACCTGCACGTACATGTTGGAGTTGCTGCGCGTGACGCACACGCGGGGACGAGCCGCCGTACCGGCGATCTTTCCGCGAACGCGACGATGGCGACGAGCCAGCGCAGCCTGCTTTTTCTGAAGCTTGTTCATGATAATCCCTTCGATCTCAGTCGTTCGCGGCTCGCGCCTAGTCCTTGCCGGCCTTGCCGACCTTGCGGCGGACATGCTCGCCCTCATAGCGAATGCCCTTGCCCTTGTAGGGCTCCGGCTTGCGCCACTTGCGGATGTTCGCGGCAACCTGGCCGACCTGCTCCTTGGAAGGACCGCTCACGATGATCTCGGTCTGGCTGGGCACCTCGAACGTGATGTTCTCGGGAGCCTCCACCAGCACGGGATGGGAGAAGCCGAGCTGCATCTCAAGATCCTTGCCCTTGAGCGCGGCACGGTAGCCGACGCCCACGAGCTGCAGCTTCTTGGAGAAGCCGGCAGACACGCCCTCCACCATGTTGGCGATGAGCGTGCGCACGAGGCCGTGGTAGGCCTTCGCTTCGCGGGAGTCGTTCGGACGCTCGACGATGATGTCGTCGCCCTCCCGCTTGATGGTCATGATCTCGGGGAAGGTGCGGGTCAGTTCGCCCTTCGCCCCTTTCGCCGTCACCGTCGTGCCGTCGATGGTCACATCGACTCCGGCAGGAACGGTCACGGGCAGCTTGCCAATACGAGACATATCTATCCCTCCCTTTCCTACCAGATGTAGGCGATGACTTCGCCGCCAACGCCCTTTTTACGGGCATCGCGATCGGTCATAACGCCGTTGCTCGTCGAAACGATAGCCGTGCCGAGGCCACCGAGCACGCGGGGCAGCTCGTCCTTGCCCGCGTAGATGCGCAGGCCGGGCTTCGAGATGCGCTTGATGCCGCGGATCGTCTTGGCCTTCTTGTCACCGTACTTCAACGTGATCTCGAGCGTAGCGCGCGGCTCGCCCTCGATGACGTCGTAGCCCTGAACATAGCCCTCTTCCTGCATGATGCGGGCTATCTCGACAAGTTTCTTGCTGGACGGCATGGACACCGTCGGCTTGCCGGCAGAGTTAGCGTTACGCACGCGCGTAAGCATATCTGCAATGGGGTCGGTCATGGTCATAGTGATTTTCTCCTTTGGTCCGTGATGAGCCTGTCGATTCGGTTCGTCGGCGCCCGTAACGCCTCCGCCTGAACCGTGGCACACCCGAGCGTAATCGTCGTGTGGCTTACCACGAAGCTTTGGTCACGCCGGGCAGTTCGCCTTTGTTGGCCAACTCGCGCAAGCAGACGCGGCACAGGCCGAACTTGCGGTAGTAGGCGCGGGGACGTCCGCAGCGCGTGCAGCGGTTGTGCTGACGCGTCGAGAACTTCGGCTCGCGCTTGGCCTTGGCGACCATCGATTTCTTAGCCATGCAAATCCTTCTTTCTTATATCCAGCCCGTCCGATCGTCCGGACGGGCTCGAGTGCACGTTTCAGCGCAGGTTGCCTTGGGGCAGCCTTGGGTGGGACAACGCGGGTTATTCCTTGTCCTTGAACGGGAAGCCCAGCGCGTCGAGCAGCGCGAAGGCGCTGTCGTCGTCCGGAGCCGTCGTCACGAACGTGATGTCCATGCCGCGCGTGCGATCGATCTTGTCGTAATCGATCTCCGAGAAGATAAGCTGCTCGGTGACGCCCATGGTGTAGTTGCCGCGGCCGTCGAAGCTGGTCGGCGAGATGCCGCGGAAGTCGCGCACGCGGGGAAGCGCCGTGGCCAGCAGACGGTCGAGGAACTCCCACATGCGGTCGCCGCGCAGCGTGACCTTGCAGCCGATGGGCTGGCCTTCGCGCACGTGGAAACCGGCGATGGACTTCTTGGCGCGCGTCACGCAGGGCTGCTGGCCCGTGATGATGCGCAGGTCGCCCATGGCGGCGTCCAGCAGCTTGTGGTCGGCAGCGGCGGCGCCCACGCCCATGTTCACGACGATCTTCTCAAGGCGCGGAACCTTATTCACGTTGTCGAGGGCGAGATCCTTCTCGAGCTTGGCCACGATCTCGTTGGTGTACTTTTCCTTCAAGCGAGGAGCAGTCATGTTTTCCTGTATCCTTTCGATGAATTAAACGCAGGATTTCCGACCCTGCGTCCCCAACCGGCCTGGCCGGAGGGGGTCATTGCTCAAAGGGGCGCGCCGCCGAAGCGCCGCGCCGCCTTCATGTGCTAGTCGATGTCCTTGCCGCACTTCTTGCAGACGCGGACCTTCTTGCCGTTCTCGTCGCGCTTGTTGCTGACGCGCGTGGGCTGCTTGCAGCTCGGGCACACCAGCATCACGTTCGACACGTGGATGGGAGCCTCCACCGAAGAGATACCGCCCTGCGGGTTCTGCTGCGTGGGGCGAAGAGCCTTCTTGACGATGTTGACCTTCTCCACGACGACGCGCTGCTTCTGCGGCAGCGAGCGCAGGATCGTGCCCTCTTTGCCCTTGTCCTTGCCGGCCAGGACCTTCACCTTATCGCCCTTTTTGATGTTCATGCTGTTCATTTGCGCACACCTCCTTAGAGCGTTTCAGGTGCCAGGGACACGATCTTCATGTACTTCTTGTCGCGCAGCTCGCGGGCGACGGGCCCGAAGATGCGCGTGCCGCGCGGGGCGCCGTTCGTGTCGATCAGAACGGCTGCGTTCTGGTCGAACTTGATGTAGCTGCCGTCGGCACGACGAACTTCCTTCTTCACGCGAACGACCACGCAGCGGACGACGTCGCCCTTCTTCACGTTGGTGTTCGGCGCGGCTTCTTTAACGCTGCAGATGATGACATCGCCCAGTCCCGCGTAACGGCGCTTGGAGCCGCCCAGGACCTTGATGCACTGCACCTTGCGAGCGCCGGAGTTATCGGCCACTGCGAGCATGGTTTGCATCTGAATCATTGCTTCAACCTAACTTTCATCTCGATAGTCTTTCGCGACGAGCGCGCAAGACTACTGGGCCTTCTCGACGATCTTCACGAGGCGCCAGCGCTTCATCTTCGACAGCGGACGCGTTTCCATGATCTGAACGGTGTCGCCGAGGCCGGCTTCGTTGTTCTCGTCATGGGCATGGAACTTCTTCGTCGTCGTCATCATCTTGCCGTACACGGGGTGCGGCTTGCGCTCCTTGACTTGCACGACGCAGGTCTTGTCGTTGACGGCGCTTACCACGACGCCCTGACGGACCTTGCGGGAGTTACGTTCTTCGCTCATGTGTATCCAACCTTCCTAGCCGACGGGCTATGCGCTCAGCTCGCGGGCGCGCATCTCGGTCTGAATACGCGCGATGTCCTTTTTGACCTGCTTCACGCGGGCGGTGTTGTCAAGCTGGCTCGTAGCCATCTGGAAGCGCAGGTTGAAAAGCTCCGCGCGCGCTTCCTTGAGTTTCGCCTGCAAATCGTCGGCAGACAGCTCACGGATCTCTGCTGCTTTCATTTATTCCTGCCCTTCCGTTTCACGAGAAACAATCTTGCACTTGATGGGCAACTTGTTGATGGCGAGGCGGAGCGCTTCCTTGGCGACGGCCTCGTCGACGCCACCGATCTCGAACATGATGCGGCCGGGCTTGACGACCGCGACCCATGCCTCGGGGTTGCCCTTACCGGAACCCATGCGAGTTTCGGCAGGCTTCTTCGTGATGGGCTTGTCCGGGAAGATCGTGATCCACACCTTGCCGCCACGCTTCATGTAGCGGGTCATGGCGATACGGGCTGCCTCGATCTGGCGGTTGGTGATCCAAGCGGCTTCGAGCGCCTGGATGCCGTATTCGCCGTGGTTCAACCGGGTGCCGCCTTTGGCCTTGCCCTTCATGGAACCACGCTGCACCTTGCGGTGCTTCACGCGCTTAGGTACGAGCATTACTTTGCCCTCCTATCGTTACGATCGTTGCGACGGGGACGGCTGGGGCGAGAGCTGCCCTCGAGCGCCGGCTGGGGAGCCTTCTGGCCGGGGAGCACTTCGCCGTGGTACACCCACACCTGCACGCCGATGGAGCCCATCGTCGTAGCAGCCGTGGCGAAACCGTAGTCGATCTTGGCACGCAGCGTGTGCAGCGGCACGCGACCTTCGCGATACCACTCGCGACGGCTCATCTCGGCACCGCCGAGACGGCCGGAGCACTGGATGCGGATGCCCTTGGCGCCGCTCTTGCGGGCGGACTGGACGGCCTTGCGCATCGCACGGCGGAACGCAACGCGTCCCTCGAGCTGCTCGGCAACGGACTGCGCGATGAGCGCAGCATCGAGCTCGGGGCGCTTGACCTCGACGACCTCGATGGACACCGGACCGTTGGCGACCTTCTCGAGCTTCTTGCGCAGCGAGTCGATCTCAGCGCCCTTCTTGCCGATGACGACGCCCGGACGGGCGGTGGTCACGATGATCTTGATCTTGTCGCCGGCGCGCTCGATCTCGATCTTGGAGACGGCGGCACGGGCGAGCTGCTTGTCCAAAAACTTCCTGATGGCCAAGTCGTTTGCCAGGTTCTTGGCGTAATCCTTGTCGGCGTACCAGCGGCTACGCCATTCCTCGGTAATGCCGAGACGGAACCCGGTGGGGCTTACTTTCTGACCCATGCGGCTTATGCCTCCTCTCGCGGTGCAACGATGATGGTGATGTGGCTCGTGCGCTTGCGGATGCGCGAAGCGGAGCCCTTGGCGCGCGGACGGATGCGCTTGAGCGTGGGGCCTTCGTCGGCGAAGGCGGCCTTCACGATGAGCGTTTCCGGGCGCACGTGGTGCTGGTTCTCGGCGTTGGCCACAGCGGAGTTCAGCGTCTTGGCGACAACCTCGGCGATGGCGCGGTCGGAGAACTGCAGGATCTCGCGAGCGGCGGGCACGGACTTGCCACGAATCAGATCGATGACGATACGCGCCTTACGGGGCGAAACGCGGACATAGCGTGCAATTGCTTTAGCTTCCATTGTTTTCACCCCTTCTTATCTCTTCTTGCCCTTGTCGGCGGAATGACCCTTAAAGGTGCGGGTCGGGGCGAATTCGCCCAGCTTGTGGCCGACCATGGATTCCGTAACGTATACCGGCACGTGCTTGCGGCCATCGTGCACGGCGATGGTGTGACCCACCATTTCCGGGAAGATGGTGCTCGAGCGCGACCAGGTCTTCACGACGTTCTTCTCGCCCGCCGCATTCATCTTCTCGATACGATCAAGAAGGCGCGGTTCAACGAAAGGACCCTTCTTCAAACTTCTACTCACTATTACTCCTTAACGCTTTGCGCTACTTCTTGCGACGGCGGATGATCAAGCGGCTCGAAGCCTTCTTGGGATTGCGGGTGCGATGGCCCTTCGTGGGAACGCCCCACGGGGTGACCGGGTGACGACCAGCGGACTTGTTCTTGCCCTCGCCGCCGCCGTGCGGGTGGTCGACCGGGTTCATGACGGTACCGCGAACGCTGGGACGGATGCCCTTCCAACGGTTGCGACCGGCCTTGCCGATCTTGATGTTGGAGTGCTCGGCGTTACCGACCTCGCCCACCGTCGCGCGGCACGTGATGAGCACGCGGCGCATTTCGGAGGAAGGCATGCGCAGGATGGCGTAGTCGCCCTCCTTGCCCATGAGCTGGATGCTGGTGCCGGCGGAACGGGCGATAGCGGCGCCCTTGCCCGGCTGCAGCTCCACGGCGTGGATGAGCGTACCGACGGGGATGTTGGCCAACGGCAGGGCGTTGCCCGGCTTGATGTCGGCCTCGACACCGCTCATGACGGTATCGCCCACGCGGAGGCCCTTCGGATGAAGGATGTAGCGCTTCTCGCCGTCGACGTAGTGCAACAGGGCGATGCGGGCGCTGCGGTTCGGGTCGTACTCGATGGTCGCGACCTTCGCGGGGACGCCGTCCTTGTTGCGCTTGAAGTCGATGATGCGGTAACGGCGCTTGTTACCGCCGCCCTGATGGCGGGTGGTGATGCGGCCGTTGTTGTTGCGTCCTGCCTTGTTGGACAGCGGCGCAAGCAGCGACTTCTCCGGCGTCGACGTCGTGATCTCGGCGAAGTCCGAGACCGTTTGGAAGCGTCGGCCGGGGCTGGTCGGCTTGTACTGTTTGACTCCCATTGCTTTCCTTTCTGCGGATTCTCGCTCGCACGCCTCTCCGTACACCGAGAATCCTTCGTCTCTTCGTGGCTCCGATTGCCGCCGATGTGCCGCAGGGAGGCTGGGCACGTGCGACTCCGGTTGCCACGCGTCCGGGTGTATCCATCTAAGTCCAGACGCAACCGAGAATTATACGCAGAAAACGCTTTGTATTCAAGAATCGATTTTTGGCGATCATTCGCGAACCCCCTTGCACACAACCTGAACACAAGATACGCAAGCAAAGCCGGACGCTCGACTGCTGAGCGGCCATGCTCGTCCATCGGGAACGTCCGGGCTTTTCGGCTTCGACGGTTTCGCCTGCTTTGAACGGACGGCGAGGCCAGCTGATCAGCGCAAGCGACGCAGCGCCTTTATCTCGCACGCTATCTTTTTAGGGTTGCGTACCAGGCCCCGCCCCATCCGGTAAAGCGGGAGCAGGGGACGCATCCATGCATGACGCCAGAAGAACGGAAAGGCTTCTTGCATCTGCTCCTCGCTGACGAACACGCGGCTTGCAACGTAGCGCTTCTTGACATCAGCGTCATCGTTGGGAGAGTCTGCGCGAATGGCCTCCAGGCGTCGCTCCATCACGGTCTGCCACGTACCGTACGTGCCGCCGTTCATCAGGCGCAGAAGACGCGCCTGGTCGGCATCCGAAAGACCCGCTGTCTTTTGCGCCGGGCCTCTTTCAGCGTCCCGCCCTTGCGCGCAACGGCAAGCCGCTCGCGGATCCTCCAGCGCGCGAAACGACAGCCTGCGCGTCCACTGCTCAAAATCTCGAAGACCCAGCTTGGAAAGCTCGTCTGCAAGATAGGATCGATCGAGACCCTTGCCGCGTGCACGTAGAAACACCAGCTGATCGACCAAAAACCTGATACCGCAACCCGATGCGTCATAATGCTTGAAAGCATGCGAAACCAGGTGCAGGTAGAAGTCATCGTCCGAGAAGCGATACTCCCATCCCCTTCCGCCCCGGCCGGCATCGGACGCCTCGCCTTCGGCGGCATTCGAATCCAAGCGGACGGGCACGGCACGCTGCCAGGGGTTATGGTAGTACGCAGCCTGCGGACTGGAAGGCGATACCAACCTGCGGTGAAGTTCGAAATTGAAGTGAGGGTTCTTAACGAACGACTCATGATTGCCTGCTGTTTTCGATATGGTCCGGTAACCGCGCGCCTCCATAACCTCAACAGCCACACGCACGGCGCGCGCCGTAGTGCGCTCGCGGTCGGCTTCGGTAGCCCCCGTAATCCGAAACCCACCGGCAGGGTCTTCTTCTACGAATCCGTACAGAATATCGTTGTCCGCCATGGATCGCATATGGGGCGACGGATACAAATCCACCAGCAGCGCGCCCTTAAGAGGAAGCCACGACAGGCCGCGATCCGCCAAAGCGGCAAGCACGGCCTCGCGCTCGATGCCGTAGCTCACGCAACGGTACAAGGTCATGTCGGCAGTCGCGCTCCATTCCTTCAGCATGTCTGCCGGAACATCGCGAACCCGGCGAGCCGACGTCCAAGCCAAGCCCTCCACGCTGTTGAACTCCGCCAACGCGTAGACTTCATCCCAAGAGGCGCCTTCGGGCAGCGAACAGGGCTGCACGTCGTTCAATGCACACGACATCAAGTGAATCAAATAGAACGCGCTTTCCCTCATAAGCTTTTCCTTCTTTCAAGATTCGGGCAGCCCTCCGTAGATACGCGACCGCCCACCTGCACGACGCGATCGCACAGAGCCACCGCCCTGCCCCGATGCGTTGCCATGAGCACCGTGCGATCGGGAAGCTCGCGCAAACGACGGATCATCCGCTCCTCGCAAGCGGTATCGAGCGCGGACGTGGCCTCGTCGAGCAGCAACACGGGCGCGCCGCTGTATACAGCTCGGGCAACGGCGAGCCGTTGCCTCTGCCCTTCCGAAAGAGCGGCGCCGCGCTCTCCCAGACGAGCATCGAGCCCGCCGGGCAAGCCGTCGACGAACTCGTCGGCGCAGGCCGCATACAAGGCGTCCCTGACACGCGCGTCATCGGGAGCGCCATCCCCGTCGGCAAACGCAACCACCTCGCGCGCCGTGCCCGAAAGCAGGCAATTACCCTGCGGAACGTACGCGAACAACCCTGGGCGAACCGAGGATGCCGAAATTCGGCGCCCCTCTGCACGCACATACGCGCTTCCCTCGTCAGGCTGATACGCCCCCAGCAGAAGACGCATCGCCGTGCTTTTACCGGCGCCGCTCTCCCCCACAAGCGCCACTACCTCCCCCGCGTGCACATCGAACGAGCAGTCGCACAAAGCCTCGCGCGCGCCGTCTTGATCGTAGCGAAAGAAGGCCTTGTCCAAACCGAACGATTCCAACGAGGAAGCCGGCACTGCCACGGAGTCGCGTCCGCCCGGGTACGCTCCGCCTGCGCAGGAGAAACGTCCGACGGCCTGATCGAGTTCCATGAGACGCTCTGCGCTAGCCAACATGGAGGCGTAGCGCGAGAACAGGGATCCCATTCCCGCAAAGGGCGCCTGCACCTGACCGGTCAGCTGAACAACGGCCATCATGGTGCCGTAGCTGACCGAGCCATTCAAAAGCCCCCAACCGCACCACGCGAAGCACAGGAGGTATCCGCCTTGCATTGCCGCGGAAAGACCCGTGCTGCAGGCGTTCGAGAACGCCATCTTGCGCATGCGAGAGCTCAGATGCTCGTCCATAACCCGACGGCTCTGGCCAATCACCTTGCGCTCGCACCCGAACGAACGCACCATCAGCAAGCTTTCCAAGCATTCCTGCACGTAGCAACGAACGGAGCTTTCCGCCTCCTGCACGCAACGATGAAGCTTTTTCTGATGCGAGCGCAACGCAAGGGAAACCGCGCCAACCAGACAGCCCACCGCCACCAGCACTGCGGCAAGCAGAGGGGCCAGCATGCCCATCACCGCAAGCGACCCGAGTAACCGCGTGATCGAGGACGCCGCTTCGGGAAGCGCTCCGGTTGCCCCCTCGGCCACCACGCGCGCATCGGACGTCATGCGCGCAGACACGTCACCGGTATGTCGTCTCGACGCCAAGCCGAAATCACCTTCGAGCATCGCCGCAAGCGCTTGCTGGCGAAACCGATTCTCAAGCGTGGCCTGGGCCGCCTCGGAGAGCGCGCGGCAGGTGCATAGCACGCCCACCTGCGTGGCAAGAAGAACGCCGAACGCGCACACGGCAGCGGAGAACCCTTGGGACGAGCCCGCCACAGCCTGATCGATGCACGCCCTCATAACAAGGGCGAACGCCACCGCGATGACCGCCGCCACCGCACGCAGAGCCGCAAGGCCAACCACCAGCCATGTCCCCGGCCCGCCCACGCGCACGATCCATCGCTGCACCCGAAACCGATCGCGCAAGGCGTCGACCTGCGCTCCGGCGCTTGCACGCAACGTCATCAGACGCACCTACCCGCTTCGAGAACGAAAGCCTTGACGCGACCGAGCGAGCGACGAAGTCGCATGAGCGCTCGACGCGCCGGATACGCCCCGCACCACGCGCGCACGTAGCACCGATACCCCGTCCCTTGCATGTTCACCTGGGTTTCGCCTCGGTAAAACCCTGTGAGAACACCAAGGACGTCGGCATCGGTTATGTCGTGTTCGCGGCCTATGCAGTTGTCGCCGCAAATCACATACGAATCAGCCAGCACCTCCACCACGCGATGCAGCACATAGCGATCATCGCGCTTGTACAGGGCGACGTCAAAGCGCCGAAGCCGACCGCATGGCGGACGCACCACGACGGTGTCGCATCGGTCGCGGATCATGGGCCACATGCTGACGCCGCTGGTAACCCCCACATAGACGCCCTCGCGCTCAAGCACCTCCGCAATGGTCGACAGCGTCGTCATGCCAAAAAGCCGGCTTTCTGCGCGGTGGCCACGAACGACGCGACATCGCGTTGCGCGGTTTCGAGATCCACGTCGTAGCTTTTCACGAGCTCCTGGGCGATATCTTCCGCATCGTCGCCGCGAGAAAGCCCTTCCCAAATAACGCGACCCGTCCCGTTCAGCTTCACCATGCCATGAAAGTCGCGGCTGGCCTCGCCCGTTGCGATGACCACCGTCTGCCCGGCCACGTCCCTCAGCACGAACCCGTCCTTAATCCTCACGTCACGCTCCTTCCCCTGCATGCCTGGCTCGCATCCAGGCACGATGTGCTTATATCCCAATCCGAGAAGCGCCGCCCCGTCAGCGTCTCAAAGCTGCATCGAACGGCGTCATGCGACACGTCGCACGCCAATTCGTACATCGGAACGCATCCGACCAGCCTGTCCGACAGTTCCAACGTGCGCGCGGCGGCGCGGCTGTCGAACGGCAGATACACTTGCCGTAAAAGCCGGCCAACGCAACCGGAAGCGTCCAGGAGCCCGATGCTGTTCGTTGGAGCCTGCCGCAGAAAACACACGGCGCGAAGCGGCACGGAAGCGTTTTCATGCCAGCCTTCTTTGCCCGCCCACGGCGTGCCGTACGCTACGGGGACGTCGCCCTCGCCGGTTAGGCGAACGATGGGCTTGTCGCCATTGACGATACTGACCGCATCGCCCAAAAAGCGCTTCCACAAAAGCGCGTGCGTCGACTTGCCCGTGCCGCTGGGAGCTGCAAACAGGTAGCCCTCGCCTTGGAACGAGAGCAGAGCCCCATGCACCAGCATGCGATCGAACGCAGGCAAGGCCTCGGCGATCTGCCGATACACCGCAAGCGTCTCCAGGTAGGCGTCCGACCATGCGCCCTCGTCGCGCTCGGCGTCGATATCCTGCGGATCAATGCGCACGTCGATATCGCTCGAGGCGCCTTTCGGCACCTCGTAGCCTGAACACATGTGCTCCACCTGTGAGTACTGCGATGCAACCGACACCGAAAGCCCGGCCAGCTGAAGGCAGAATTGCGGCATCTTAGTAGTACCCCGTCCAACGCTCTCCATCGCCCGACGGACTCTGCTCAGCCGGAGGCTTTTGCTCATCGGACGGATTGTCGGATCCGGGCGAGCCGAAGTCCACTGTGTTATCGGCAGAATTTCCGCCGGAATTCTCATTGCCCGATTCGGGCGCGGGCTGATCGCCCGCCGCCTCCGGCCCCTCGCCCGAAGCCGCTGCGCCAGAAGAGCCTTCCGTGCTTGGCAGAGGCTGTACTGCATCGCCGGACTCATCAGGCGCGCTTATCTGCTGCTTCGCATCTTGGACGGGCTTGTCCGTAGAGGGAAGCGAGTTCTCGGGCGTCGCCTTGTCGGGTTCGCCATTTAGCAGGCCGGTGCACGCCAAACCAATACCTCCAACAAGAATGACCGCCGCAGCGGCAACCGCAGCGGTGATTGCGATATGTTTCCGTTCCATCGATCAACCGCCCTTCATCAACACGACAGGGGCGCAACCCGTGCGCCCCTGTCGCCCTTGCTATGCTTTAGAGTGCGTGAGGAAATTCCACGGTATCGTCGCCAGGCATGGAGGAGCACACAACGTCCTTGCCCTCGAACTCGACTACTTCCATGCTGGGAGTTTCATACTTCATTGCTTAAACCTACTCTTTCTCTCGTCCCTCTAAGCGAGGATCTTTTGTGCATACTCTTTCTCTTCCGCCGAAGCGTTCGGAGAATCTAGGATGAATTGCGCCACCTTATTCACTGAACGAATCTGCGCAGTTGGTTCTTTAAATGTCACCGTAGTGCCATCGGAAGTTTTGTACGTTACATACATTTCGACTGAAATATCTTCCGCATAGTCGTTCTTGGGAACATTGAGGAAAACCAAGTTTGTATCGATCACGCCGGAGTCATACAGCGCTTGATGCTCAGCCACCTTGGTGTAGTCGGTGCCTTTAATTGTGTACTTCCAACCAGAGCTCACAAACTGCATTTCTTCTGGAAGGAATAGCGAGTACCCAAAACGCAAGCCTTCTGATACCGAGGGCGTAGCATCCATGCGAAGCGATCCGCCCTTGAACTTCATCACGTCGGCGATGTTCACGAACTTCGCGTATACAGTGCCCTCGGTCGCGGTGCTGGGAGTGCCGTACTGGCTGTCGGCGTACCAGCCCGCGAACGTCTGGCCTTCAGGAGCAGTCGGCGCGGTCCACGTGCTCGGATCGGCTGCATTCGTCTTGAACTGCGCGACGTTGTACGCATTGTCAGCATTCGGAGCAACGTAGTACAGGCCGTTTGCCTCGGTCTGCTTGTAGTTCTGGCTATTCACATACTGCGAAACATTGCTGTTGAACACGCCGCCCGTTACCGAGCAGGTCACGTTCTGGCCGATGCCGAGCGCACCCGCCTCGCCGGAGATCTTGCCGCCCTCGATGTTCAGCGTGGTAGTCTTGCCCTGCTCGCCGACGGCAGAGATGCCGTACTGACTGGGAGCCGCAGAACGCGCGGAGCGGGACTCCAGCTTCGGAGTTGCTGCCTTAGCCTCAACCACGCCGCTCTTCACCGTCAACGTTGCACCCGCCGCAACCTTGATGCCGTCGTTGGACGAGCTTGTCACCGTGGCACCGTCGAGCGTCACCGTACCGGCAACCTCCACGGCAGGAGCCTGAGTGCTCGTCGAGGAAATCACGCCGGAACCCTTCGCATCGCTGATGACCAGCTCGGCGCCTTTGCCGACCTTAACCGCCGCATCAGTGCCCGACGTGGTAACATCGTTGCCGTTCAGCTCGATGGCCACCGGCTTCGCTTCGGTTCCAGTTTGAGGGGTGGGAATGGTGATGCCGCCAGTCTCGGCAACGTCGCCCGCCAGAACCAGCGAGCCGCCCGACTTCTGCACTTCCTCAACTACTTCGCTGACGCTCTTGGCAACACCCGTGGCATTGCCGTCTTTGTCGACAACTTGGACTTTGTTCTCGGTCTCAGAGGCCTTCTTCACGGTGTACACGGTTTTATCGGTATTCGGCTCCACCAGGTAACCGTCGGCCACGCATCCTGCCGGAATCTGGGCACTGAAGGTGCCACCGGTCAGGGACACCAGAGCGGCTTCGCTCGGAACGCTCCAGCTCTCGACGTCGAACGATCCGCCGGTCACCTTCAGAATGGCCTGCTTGGAGATGCCGTGCTGGGAAGCGTAGCTGCCCATGACAACTTTGCCCTTGAACTGCACGTTGCCGCCCACGGTCATCTCGCTAGATGGCAGATCGTTGCTCCACGTATCAACCCACAACGCACCCTGGATGTCGCCGCCGCTGACGGTCGCCTGGCCCCAGTTCTGGATCGCCGAATTTACAGACGTAGCCTGTACGCCATCTTTTTGGGTGTACGTTTGATCCTGAGTGCGGAAAGTGCCGCCGTTCACGGTCAGCTTGCCGTAGTCGTCGTTCTTCACGACGATGAACCCGGGCTGCTCGAAGGTGCCACCGTTCACGATAAGCGTGTTCGCGCGATCTGCCGCGACTCCGCCGTTCCTCACCAGCGAAGCAGCGCTCCATGTATTCTTCGCTTCATCGTAAAAACCAGAATTGTTCGAGAACGAACCGCCATCGACCGTCATCGTTCCCTGGTTGTCCACGACGTAGTAGCCCGCCGTCTGGGAGTCGTTGCGCTTCACCGCACCGCCGCCGACCGAATCCTTGATGACCAAAGTACCGTTGTTGGTCAGCGCGGCCTTGCTTGCAACCGTCCCGCCGTTCAGCGTGTAGCCAGCCAAGTCAAGCGTGCAGTTAGCAGTCGCAGGTACAGTGACGTTCTCGGTCGCATTCGCGATCAGGGAAATGGCCTGGCCGTCCGCCGTCGCATCGATGGCGTCCTGCAACGAAGCGTACTCGATATCGCCCACCTTGGCGACAGCGACAGCGGCCACCTCCCACATGCTGTCAACCGTCTGGGTCGTCTCGTACCCCGCAGGGATGTACGCAACAGGATCGCTGGAATATGTGCCGCCGGTAACGAATCCGGCCATGTTATCAGACAGGATGGCGCCTACCGACCCCTTGAACGTCCCGCCGGTGATGGCAAGAGAGTCGATATACGGGGTGCTTGCCTTGGCATTATCCTGCACGTGAGCAAGATTGTACTCGTCGATGGCGTAGTAGCTTGCGCTTTCCAACGTGCCTCCGGCGATGTCAATGTTCATGTGACCGTAATAGCCCGTAGCGGCCTGCGACCCCTTGCTCACAACGGCCAGCGCAGCTCCGAAATTGTAGTTGCCGTCGCCGCTGGTCTTGTATTTGCGCGTGCCGTCGCCTTGATACGTCGACTTCACAACCGCGTCTCCGCCGATCGAGAGGTTGCCGGAATCGATCTCGATTCCGGTCCAGCCCTCGACGGTGCCGCCCGTGATGCTCACATCGCCATATCCTGGCAGGTACATGGCGCAATCCTGAGCGCTCTTGATCGTGCCGCCCGTGACATTGACGGCGATGCCGCCGTAATCAAGAGAGCCGTTGCGAGTTCCGTTGCCCGAAACGGCGAACCCGCCATCGACGGCTCCGTTCGCATACGTGTTCTCGATGGTACCGCCGGTCACATTGAGGGTCGCACCGTTGCCGTACGGATACACGGTTGCTGCATAGCCACCGCTGTTCGCGATAGTACCGCCCTCAAGCGTAAGCGTAGAGGATACCGCATTGCTCGGATCCGGCTTGGATCCGTCGGTGTACTTCGTATCCCCAACCACCTCGAAGCCGTATTTGACGAGCTGGATCTTGCCACCCTCGGCAGAGTCCCTAACCGTAAGTTTCGCGCCATCAGTCACTTTGGCGCCGATTGTTTCATCGGCGACGATCGACTTCCCATTCAGATCGAGCACGATGCTCTTGTCCGCACCCGACACCTGCAAGGCGTCTCCGCTCCTAGAAAGCTGCACGTCGTTCGTCAAGGTCACCGTATCACCAGGTTGAGCTGCCGCGATGGCGTCTTTGAGGCTTGCGTAGTAACCGGTTCCCACGTTAGCTGCGAAATCGTTGACGGTCCCAATCGTAGCATCGGGTCCCACGTCAAACGTCCATGCAAGATCTTTCGCCGCATCCCAATAGCTGATGCCGATCGATCCGATCGTACCGCCGGTAATCTCGGTGGAAACCGTAGAGCTGCTATGATCCTGACCAGCACCGCTCGCTTCCCAGAAGCTTCCCTCGGTATACACGCTGTCGATGGCGCCGGCCTCGATAACGGTGCGCGGATGCGTGCCGACGACATAGTTGCCGGTAGTCACCGCATAGCCGCCTTGAGGAGCGGCGATACTCGCATTGGCTCCCCGAACGGTCAGGTTGCCGCAGTTGTTGACGGTCGAGTCGCCATTGCCGAGGCCCGAAGCCTGCACGACAACGTTTTCGAGCGTCAAGTCACCGTAGTTCTTGATCATGAAGTGCAGGCCCGCGTTCGCGCTGGCCGTCATGGTGCCGTTCTTGATGACCACGGTGCTGCCCTTGATAAGCTGCATGCCGTTCGTCTCGGTGCCTGTGGAGCCAACTCCCTGCACGACGTTGTACGTATGGCTGTTCAAATCGAGGATGACGTTCTTGTCGCCGTTGATTTTAACTCCGCCGGTGGCATCGCTGTTCAACGTGATGGTTGTCGGCGTGGCCCCCGAATCTGGAACGGCGGCGATGGCGGCGGCGAGCGTGTCGTACGCGGTGCCGTCGATGGTGGCCACTGCAGTTGCATTCTGCGTTTCTCCAGCTGCAAATGCAACCGGAGTCTCCGTCGTCTTGACAACGTCGACGATCTCGGACGACTCAACCGTCGGTTCTGCGCTCGAGTCGGTCACCTGCTCTTCAACAGGTACGACCGGCTCGGTTTCCGCCACCTGCGAACCGACCACGGCAGAACTTTCCTCGCCCGTATCAGCCCATGCGGCAATGGGCGCATTCATGGAAACGACCATGGATGCGCTAAGCGCCACTGCTAGCAGCTGATCCGCTCCTTTTCTTTTCTTCATACGGCCCCGCCTTTCTCGTCTGCTTTTGCTCAGTCTTTTGCTAGTACGTATGCATGTATGCCTTCCAGCAAACGTAATCGCTCGGTAATGATGAGCAATGAAAATAGAATACCCCCCCCCCCCCCCCGCATTACGTCAATAGAGAGCCTTGCCAAAGGCGCAACACTGCGAGAGGCTGAGAAGGCCGTTTCCCCGCGATCGAAACCAGAGGTCGGAAATCGTGCCGACGCCAACCTCGAACCGCACGTTCGTCAACCGTCGATTCGGCAACGGACACGGAAACCAGCTTGCAGGGGTTCTCGGGCTTTTAGCCGCGTCTGACGGCGGGTGAGCAGCGCGACACTGCGCCGATAAAAAGCGGCCCCCGATTTCCTTTCGGAAATCAGGGGCCGCAAAACCGCTCGGATAGATAGTTATCTGTGCGTTATCGCTACTCTGAGTCGACTGCGGGAGCCGGCTGAGCAGCCGTCTCGTTCGCAGCGACCGGCTGCTCCACGTTCACGATGGCATGATCGAGCAGCCACTGGTTCGCCTTCATGCGCTCGGCGGCCTCGCGCAGAGCGAAGCCGCGGCCGTTCTCCTGCATCTCGCGCTTCACGGCGTCCGGGTTCTGCGGGTTCATCGAACGGCAGGCGGCGTCGATGTCCTCGTCGGTGAGGGTCATCTTCTCGTGACGGAACAGCGCGTCCAGCGCGTAGCCCTGCACGAGCATCTCGCGGGTCTGCATCATCATGATCATGCCGAACTGCTGCTCGCCGCCCTGGCTTTGCACGAACTGCTCGAAGGGGATGCCCTGCTGCTGCAGCTGGCCGCGCAGGTTGGACACGAGCGTCTGCTGCATGGCCTCGTACACCTCGTCCTGAATGCGGCCCTCGAAACGCTTGGCCAGCTCGGATGCCGCAACCTGCAGCTTGTACGCCTCGTACTGGGCGCGACGGTCGGCCGTCAGGCGATCGGTTATGCCGCCGCGCAGAGCGGCCGCATCGCGGTACATGGGCAGGTTCTTGGCCACCCATTCGTCATCGATGGCGGGGACGACCTTTTTCTGCATCTCCTTGACGGTGACGGTGCAGTCGACGGTGTCGCCCTTGTCGTCGGCGTTCATGCCGGGCAGGTCGAAGGAGAACGACTTCGTTTCGCCCACGTTCATGCCGATGAGATGCTTCTCGAAGTCCTCGGGCATGAGGCCCATGCCGGTGAGGTACGTGCGGCCTTCGGTGGACAGGTTGTCCATCTTCTCGCCGTTCTGGAAGGCTTCGAGCGCCAGCAGGAAGCCGTCGCCTTTCTCCACCGGGTGCGGCTCGTCCGACACGAACTCCGCGTAGCTCTCGGCGATCTGCGCGATCTGCTCCTCGACCTCGGCCTGCTCGATCTCGAAAGGCGGCACGGTGATGGACACGGGCTCGTAAGACTTCAGCTCGTAGTCGGGCTTCGGCGTGACGCGAACCTCGAACGAGAAGGTCTGGCCGCGCTTGAGCGGACCGGCGGCCTTCGGAAGAGCCGGGAACGCCGGCGTGATGTTGCGCTTGTCGATGGCGAACGGCACGAGGTACTCCACGGCCTGCTGCTGCACGATGGCGTCGAGGTCCTTGATGCCCAGCTGCTTCTCGACGGCCTGCTCCACGGACATGCCCGGCGTGGGCTGCACGCCCATCTGCTGGGCGAACCTGTACTGAGCCGCCGTGAGGGCATGGCTGACCTCGGCGGTGGAGGCTACGGCCTCCAGCAGGATGCGTCCGTCGTCGAGCTTCTTTTCGGTTACCTTCATGAAGAGTCCCCTTCTGTTTCGATCGTCAAGCGCTCATTGTAGCGCATTACTCGTTCGACTTGAGGCTTTCCACCATGTCGATGCGGCGCAACTTGCCGCGCATGGCCAGCATCACGAGCACAGTGAACAGCATGGTCAGCAGAAACGCCAGCAGGAAGCTGGTCGGGTGTATGGCACGGCCGAACATGATCTGATCCACCTCGGCCGTGACCACGACGAAGCCTTCCATCCACACGCCCAGCACGAGACCGACCGCGCAGCCGATGGCCGCCAAGAGGAATATCTCGCGGAAGATGTAAGCGTTCATCTCACGCGGCGTGAAGCCGAGCACCTTGAGGGTGGCGATCTCGCGCATGCGCTCGGTGATGTTGATGTTCGTGAGGTTGTACAGCACGATGAACGCGAGCGCCGCCGCCGCGGTGACCAGCACCACGACAATCATGTTCACGCTCGACATCATGTCGCGGTACGCGTCGATAGTCTCGTCGTTGTACGCCACGGTCTTCACGCCTCCTGCGGCCAGAAGGTCGTTCGAGAACTGCACGCGCAAGTCGGGGTCGGACGTGGTGACGGCCAGCACGGTGCGGTAGTCGGGAGCCTTGCCCATAAGCTGCTCGTAGAGGGCAGGACCCATATAGGCGTAATGGTACACGTAGTTCTCGACGATGCCCGTGACCGTGGCCTCGTAGGACGTGCCGGTCGCGTTGCCGATGGCATCCTGCTCGGTCAGCGTGACGGCATCGCCTGCGCGCACGCCCAACTCCGCCGCCAGCTTCTCGGTGAGCACGAGGCCGTCGTCGTCCAGCTTCACCGGATGATGGCCGACGCGGGTGTTCAAGGCCACGAAGCGGTCGAACGATGCCGGATCCTCGGGCACGACCAGCTCCATGCGCTTGTCTTGCTCGTCCGGCCCGCCGGCCAGCATGTTCTGCCGCATGACCAGCGTATGCGCGGTGACGAGCGAGCCGTCGTCGAGCAGGTCGTCGATACGCCGCTGCTCTTCGCTTGACAGGTCGTCCGCCAGCGTAACGACGGCGTTGTACTTCGTGATCTCGCCGAACTGCTTGTCGATTATATCGTTGATGGCGTTGGACAACCCGAGACCCGTCAGCAAGAGCGCCGTGCAGCCCGCGATGCCGATGACCGTCATGACGAAGCGCTTCTTGTAGCGGAACAGGTTGCGGAACGTCACTTTCCACGAGAACGAGAGATGCCGCCACAGCGGACCGATGCGTTCGAGTACTATGCGCTTGCCCGCCTTCGGAGCGCGCGGCAGCATGAGCTGCGCCGGGCGCTCGCGCAAGGTGGCGGCGACGGCGGCCCAGGTGGCGAACAGCGTGACGCCGACGCCGAGCCCGGCTGCAAGCCCGGCGAACCCAGGATCGACGGGCAGCGGGAGCGGCAGCTCGGGCACGAAGTATATGATGCCGTAGGCCTTCATGATGACGGCGGGCAGCACTTGGGACAGCGCGAGGATGCCCAGAATGCTGCCGATCCCGCTGGCCGCGGCTGCGTATGCGAGGTATTTGGAGGCGATGCGCGTGCGACGGTAGCCAAGCGCCTTGAACGTGCCGATGAGGGCACGCTCCTCCTCCACCATGCGCGTCATGGTGGTGAGGGCCACGAGAGCCGCCACGAGGAAGAAGATGAACGGGAACACCGCGGCGATGCTGTCCACGCGGTCGGCGTCCGCCTCGAAGCTGGCTGCACCGTAGTTCGCCGTGCGGTCCATGACCAGCCATTCGGGGCGCTCCAGATCGTCGATCTGCTTCTGGGCGTCGTCGAGGCGACGCTCGGCGTCCGCCAGCTGCGCATCGGCGTCGGATTTCTTCTGCTCGTATTCGGCGAGGCCGCTGTCGTAGTCGGCGCGACCTTGTTCGAGCTGGGCGCGGCCGTCCTGCAGCCGAGCGGCGGCGTCGTCGAGCTGCTGCTGAGCCGCGGCGATCTGCGCGTCGGCTTGCGAGCGCGATGAGGCGAGATCGGCGCGCGCCTGATCAAGCTTCCGGGCGCTCGCGTCGAACTGAGCCTTCCCCCCTTCGTAGGCGGCCTGCTGCTGTTCGAGCTCGACCTTGGAGGAGTCCAAGACGTCCTGCTTGCCCTGGAGCTCGGCGCGCGCTGCCTCCAGCTTGGGCTTCTGCACGTTGACGAGATCGTCGAGGGTGGCCTGGACGAGAGCCATCTGCGCCCGGAGATCCTGCTGTTGCGCTTTGAGGGCGTCTTGCTCGGCGCGCAGTTCGGCGATCTTCTGCGCGTCCTTGTCGGGATCGAGCTGCTTGATCTGCTCCTCCAGCGCGTCGATGCCCTTCTGGATCCGGTCGACGCCGGCCGCTGCGTCGGCGACGCCGGCCTGCGCCCGAGTTATGCCCGCGTCAAGCTCGTCGGATTGCCGCTGCCAATCGCCCCACGCCGCCGCGAGGGCGTCGGCGCCCTGCTGCCACTGAGCCCGGGCCGCTTGGAGCTGCCCTGCGGCATCGTCCAACTGCGGGCGCTGCGCGTCGAGCTGCGCCTGCCCTTCGGCTATCTGCCGTTCGGCATCGTCCAGCTGCGCCTGAGCGCTCGCACGCCGGCTCGCCAGCTCGGACGCGCCGCTGTCGTAGGCCGCCTGGCCGTCGGCCAGCCCCTGCTCGCTTGCGGCGATCGTCGCGGCGGCATCGTCGAGCTGGCGCTTCGCATCGTCCAGTTGCGACTGCGCGTCGGCCCTCTCGCGCTCGTAGTCGGCACGCTTCTCGTCGAGCTCCTTCTGCGCATCGGACTTCAGCTGATCGACACGTGCCTGCTCGCGCTCGGGCGCAAGCGCCTTGATGCGATCCGCCACTTCGTCTACGAGCCGCTGGTAGGCGTCGCTCGACGCGCGTTCGTTCGCCACCCCGCGCACCGCGAGGTACGCCTCGGTATAGGGAAGATCGGCCGAGAAGTCGCTCTCGGGCACGTACATATACTGTTGGATGGAGCCCGAACCCAGCGTGGTCTCGCCCATGCTCGAAGACGTTGCGTAGTACGGAGCGTTCACAAAGCCCGTCACCGTGTACGTGCGCGTGACGAGGGTCTGGTCCACGTCCTGCACGCCCTCGGTGATGGTCAGCGTGTCGCCGACGGCGATGGCGTCGTTCTCCACGAGGTTGGCCGACAGCACGCACTCCCCCGTCTTCTGCGGCCACGAGCCCCGGACGAGGAGGGGACGGTTCAGATAGTCGGGGTCGTCGGAACGCGCATGCACGCCGTCGGAGGTGTCGCTCGTGCGCGCCGCATCGGGCAGCGAATGCACGCGCGTGGCGTACTGTTCGCCGTCGATAGAGGCCATGACGTCGGTCTCGCGCGCGGGCATCACAGCCTCGACTCCCTCGACGTGGCGCAGCGCCGCGATGTCGTCGTCGGTGAGGCCGAGGGTCGAAAGCACGCGGATGTCCATGAGCGACGTGCCGTCGAAGTACTCGTCGGCCGCCAGCTTCATATCAGGCGCGGTCATGCGCAGGCCGGCGTAGAAGCCCGTGCCCAGCGCGACGATGGCGGCGATGGCCAGGAAGCGCCCGAGCGAGTGGGTGATCGAACGCAGGGTCTCAGTGTTGAACGCGCTTTTCACGACGCGCCGGCTACCACTCGATCGCCTCGGCGGAAACAGGCGCCTCGTTCACTTCGACGCTCGCAACGCGTCCTTCACGGATGTGGATCACCCGGTCGGCGATGGCGGTGAACGCGGAGTTGTGCGTGATGAGCACCACCGTCTTGCCCGTGTCGAAGCACGTGTCCTGCAACAGCTTCAGGATGGCCTTGCCCGTGCGGTAATCGAGCGCGCCGGTGGGCTCGTCGCACAGCAGGAGCTTAGGGTTCTTCGCCAGCGCACGGGCGATGGCCACGCGCTGCTGCTCGCCGCCGGAAAGCTGCGCCGGGAAGTTGTCCAGGCGATGGCCCAGGCCCACCTGCTTGAGCACGGTTCCCGCATCGAGCGGATCCTTGCAGATCTGGCTGGCAAGCTCCACGTTCTCAAGCGCCGTGAGGTTCTGCACGAGATTGTAGAACTGGAAGACGAACCCGATATCGTAGCGACGGTAGTACGTGAGCTCCTTCTCAGAGAATGCGCTGATCTCGCGACCGTCGAGCATGATGGTTCCCGACGAGCAGGCGTCCATCCCGCCCAACATGTTCAAAAGCGTCGTCTTGCCCGCGCCCGAGGGGCCCACGACCACGACGAGCTCGCCGCGCTCGATGTCGAAGGTCATGCCGTCGACGGCAGCCACCTCCACCTCGCCCATGCGGTACACCTTGCGCACGTCGCGAAACTCCACGAACGCCATGTCGCCCTTCTTCCGTCAGCCCGAATACCGGTTTCCCTCACCATACACGAACCCACATCCCAACGCCAGCGACAACACGCCTGCCCTGCGAACAAATTCCACGGATCCGATCAACGGCTCGCAGCTTGCCGGATGCAATGCGCAGGTTATGGCAAAAGTGCGAGATTTCTTGTTCTTTCAATCCCCCTATGACCTCAAGGCCGCCAGTCATGGTATTTCTTTGCTCGAACGTTATCTTGATGGGCTGCGTCCTGGCAATACGAATCCAAGCCGCTCCCCCTCCCTGCAGGAGCAAAGCGTGATCTCGCTACTCTTTTGAAAGGCTCGTCATGAATGAGACGGTTCTCATAGTCGAAGACGATTCGGATATTATCGAAATCCTGAGCCTCTATCTATGCGGTAGCGACTACCAAGTCGAAACCGCTGCGAACGGAAAGCTGGGACTCGAGCTGCTTGAGCGCAAGTCCCCTTCCGTCATACTCGTGGATTTGATGATGCCCGAAATGAACGGGTTTGACTTCATCAAGGAAGCTCGCTCGGTTTCGAACGCGCCCATCATCATCATTTCGGCGCGCAGTCAGCCCACCGACAAGATGCTCGGCTTGGATTTGGGTGCCGACGGGTACATCACGAAGCCGTTCGACCCGATCGAAGTGCTGGCCTACATTCGCGCGGTTCTCAGACGCTGCAACGCATTGTCCGCAAGCGGCCCAAGCAACATTTCACCAGACGGTTCGGTCGTGCGCATGGGCGCCATAGAATTCGACAAAGAGTCCTTGATCGTTCGGAAGAACAACAACGTGGTTTCCTTTACGGCCTCGGAATTGAAGATATTCAGCAAACTGTTCTCCTCGCCCGGCCGCGTGTACACGAAGGCGCAATTGTATGAACTGATCAGCGCTTCCTCGCATGGCGGAGGCGAGGACAGCATCATGGTTCACATATCCAACATCCGCTCTAAGATAGAAGACGATCCCAACAATCCGGCGCATATCGTTACGGTTCGTGGATTGGGATATCGTTTTGAGGGCTGATGCGACATCGGTGAAGCTGGGGGTGGAGTCGCTGCTTTCCAGCTTGGCGTTTCGGTGCATGTCGATCGTGCTTGTTTATGCGGTCTTGATCATGGGCCTGTTTTCGGCTGTCGGCTACCTCGCGGACTCGCGCCTCAACAGCGCGTTTCCTTCCATCGACGATCTGGAGGAAAACAGGGTCGCGCTGGAAAACGACTCTTTCAACGAATTGAGAAACTCGATACCGCCATCTGCTCAGATGGTGATATTCGATCAGAACGGGAACCGCCTCTATGCCAGCGATGACGATGTCGCCAAATCGATCGACGCCAACGACCTGGAAATCATCAACGGAACCGAAGAAGATCAGGTGTTCTACGAGGTTTTGCAGCGCTTCGATGCCCGCTACGGCACCGTATATGAAATAAACTTATGCGGAATGAGCGGAATCGGGAGTTCGAAGATAGTCTTGTCCTCATGTGTTTGCAAGCTTGATGGAACGATCGTCGAAGGCGACCTGTTCGCCGGTCGAGAATCGCTGAGCAAGCGGGAGCTTTCCCTGATAAACGGGGAATTCAGCGCAAACAAATCTATCCAGAAGCTCGAATACGTTACCGTCGACAATCAGCCCCGCACCCTTGTTTTTATCTCCTCGAATGTGAGCGAAGCAACATACGATGAGCTGATCAGCCAAAATGGGATGATTTGGCTTTCTTCTATCCCTGTCGCGATTGCCTTCACGGCAATTGCCGCCGTGGTGCTCGTGAGAATGATACGCAGGGCGGCAAAGCCGCTCGACGCTGCCATTACCGCATGCAAGGAAGGCGGCGAAAGCCCCGACGGCATGCATCGCGTTCCAGCTGAGCTGGTGCCGACATACGATAATTTTCTCGAGCTGATGGAGGAGCTTAAGGCCGCGCAAAACGACAAGCAGCGCATCGTTTCGGATATTTCGCATGATCTGAAAACGCCGTTGACGGTGATAAGGGGGTATGCGCAGGCATTCGAGGACGGATGCGTGCCGCCCGAAAAAGCCGGAGAGTATCTGAGGGCAATGAAGGAAAAAACGGACGAAGCCTCCCAGCTCATCGATTCGCTGTTTCTTTACGCCAAAACGAACCACCCCTCGTACAGCCCTCAGCTTGTGCGGATGGACGTTTGCGAAGCGGTTCGTCGCATTGCGGTGGAAATGCTTCCGACTATCGAACAGCGCGCCTGCCGCCTTGACGCGGCAATCCCCGACGATCCCATTTGGGTGCGCGCCGACGGCTCGTTGCTGGCGCGCGTGCTTGGCAACCTGATCAACAATGCATGCGTGCATAATCCTGGCGGCGTTACCGTTCGATTGACCTGCAAACGCACTGAAAGCGAGGCGGTGATCGCCGTAGCGGATGACGGCGCGGGAATTCCCGAATCCATACGCGACCATGTGTTCGAGCCGTTTGTGACCAGCAATGACGCACGCGAATCGGGCAAGGGCACCGGCTTGGGGCTTTCCATCGCCAAACGTTTCATAGACTTGCAGGGTGGAACGATTGCCGTTTCAGCTCGGCCCGAAGAAGACTTCGAAACCGAGATCGTCGTGACTCTTCCGCTGGCATAGCCCCTTTCGTTAAGAAACCTTAAGGCTGTCTTCAGCCTAAGCAAAGGATGGCTTTTCATAGTGAAAAGCGTATGTCCTTTGCTTGAAGGAGAGCTATGAAGAATCCTCTGATACGCTGCGTCGCGCTGCTTGCGCTGCTGCTTGGCCACATCGGACTGGCGGGATGCGCCGCAACCCAGGAAAAGCATGCTGAAAACGATTCCATCGACAACGAATTGGCGGACGCGAGATACGATGAGCCCGAAGAGCGCGTTTTGGTCTCAGACGATCGGAGCAACGGAAAAGCGTCGAAGGAGATAGCTTGCTGGGGCGACAGCATGACCGAAGGAGCCGGTCGCGATCCAGCCGTGATCGCGACCGGCGACGGCGTCTTCGATGCCAGCTATCTGTCGTATCCTGACGTACTTCAAAAACTGACGGGCATGACCACCTGCAATTTCGGCGTGTCGGGCGCGACATCCGAAGAGATCGGCATTATGCAAGGAGCCATCGAGGCCGATGACGAGGACGAGCGCCTCTTCATCGATGAGGAAGTGGCCGAGCTGGCAAAACAGCATACGGGAACGATACTGGTGCTGGAAATGGGAAGCAACGGCGGCTGGGACGGCGATTACGCAACGCTCATAGAGCAGTACCATGCGATCATCGAAAACTCCGGATGCGAGAACTTCATCATCATCGGCGACACCGACGACCCCGGAACTTCGTTCGGCGATCCAAGTCAAGAGGCTTTCGAGCCGGGCGAGACCGGCCGTCAAACCGAGTGGGAGGCCGCGCTGACCGCAGAATTCGGCGACCGCTTTATCAACATGCGCCAGTTTCTCATCGATGACGGGTTGGCGATCGCAGGGCTTACGCCCACCCGAGAAGATGCAGAAGATGCTGCCGTAGGCTGCATATCCCTGCAGCTACGCTCAGACTGGACCCATTTGAATTCTTACGGATACTACGCAAAGGCGCAGGCGGTGTACCAGAGAGGCGTTCAATTGGGCTATTGGTAAACCCAAAGAAACCTTTAGAAAGCGTTTAGGAAACGAAAAGGTTGCTCTCTTACTGTGGAACACGAGGCAAATACGTAAGAGAGGTTTCCCATGAAATCCAAGAGCAATGTGCTGGAGTATCTGGCCGAGGCCGCGAAGCGGCGGCCCGGCGATACGGCCGTTGTCGACGAGTTCGGCAGCTATACCTACAAGCAGTTGCAGGACGATAGCGCAGCGTACGGCGCAGCGCTATCCGAATACGACGTGGCAAATCGGGGCGTGGTCATCATGGTGGAAAAATGCTATGACACGCTTGCCATCATGCTGGGCACGCTGTTCGCATCCGGATATTACGTGCCGGTCGATCCATCGGTTCCCCCCGTGCGACTTGCGCACATCGTCGCGACATTGGGAAGCCCGCTCTTGGTGGCCGACGAGGAAGCCCTGCGGGGCCTTCAACTCGAAGACGCGTGCAAGATCGTTTCCTTGGAGGAGCTGCATAGCCAGCGCGCCGGGATACAGCAGCGCGACGCGGTCGAGCCGGCATCGCTTTCGATCGACCCGGCATACGTTCTGTTCACCTCCGGATCAACGGGCGTCCCCAAAGGCGTAGTTGTCAGCCATGGAGCCATCATCAGCTTCATCGACGAATTCGTTTCGGAATTCGAATTCGACCGCAGCGATCGGTTCGCAAACCAAGCGCCATTCGACTTCGACGTGTCCGTCAAAGATATTTTCGGAAGCTTGGCGGTGGGAGCGACGCTCGTCATCGTGCCGCGCCGCTTGTTCATGCAGCCGAAAGCCTTGGTTGAGTTTCTGGACGAGCAGCGCGTGACCGTGATGGTTTGGGCGGTCGCGGCTTTGTGCATGGTGAACACATTTCGCGCAATTACAAGCGATTCGCTTACCACGGTTCGAAAAGTGCTGTTCAGCGGCGAGATAATGCCACTTGCCCACTTGAAATCCCTGCTTGCGTCTTTGCCGGACGCCGAGTTCGTCAACCTGTACGGCCCAACCGAGATCACCTGCAACTGCCTGTACCATCGCGTCGACCGCGCAAAAGACGGCGCCGCCGAGCTTCCCCTGGGAAAAGCATTCGGGCACTGCGAAGTCCTGGCGGTCGACGAGGAGGGACGGCGCATCGTCGAGCCGGGCCAGAAAGGCGAGATCATCGTGCGAGGACCCTCGTTGGCGTTGGGATATATCGGCAATCGAGAAGCGACGGAAAAGGCGTTTGCGCCCAATCCCCTCAATTCCCTTTACGGCGAGCGCGTGTACCGCACGGGAGACAGCGCGATGCTGACGGACGAGGGCGATCTGGTCTTTTGCGGTCGCAAAGACAATCAGATCAAGTACCGAGGACACCGAATCGAGCTGGAAGAGATCGACAAGGCGTTCGAAGGGTTCTCCGACGTCGACAGGTGCCGATGCGCCTTCGATTCCAAAAAGAACCGGCTATGCGCGTTCTACGAAGGAACGGCTTGCGAGAAAGAGCTTCCCGGTCGGGCGGCATCATTGCTCCCCGCTTTCATGAGGCCGACGCGCATCGCGAAGGTGCCGAGCATGCCGCTGAACAAGAACGGGAAGGTGGACCGTGCGATGCTCCTGGAATCGCACGGCGAACCGGCGAAGCGCGAGAGGGCTGATCGATGATGATAGACGACGCAACGCTGCAAAACGCGCTGGACGCATGCCCGACGCCTTTGTACCTTTTCGACCAGCAGGTTCTTAACGACCGAATCACCCGGTTACGGGCATCGCTCCCCTCTCGCATCAAGCTCTGCTATGCGATGAAGGCGAACCCCTTCATCGTGCGGGAGGCGTCGGCTCTGGCGGATTGCGTAGAAGCATGCTCGCCGGGCGAGGTGCTCATCTGCGCGAACGCAGGCGTGCCGTTCGAGAAGATCGTGCTTTCGGGCGTGTGGAAGGACCGTCGCTGCTTGGACGATCTGTTCCAAGCGGATCGCATCCCCCATAGATTCACCATCGAGTCTTCCCAACAGTTGAAAGACCTGGTCGAACTCGCTAACGCGTATCGCAGGCGGGTGAACGTTCTTTTCAGGCTGAGCAGCGAAAACCAATTCGGCGTAGACTCCGTCACGCTGAAAGAGCTGATTGCCGGCTGCAAAGACGACCCGTTCATCAGCATCCAGGGTATCCAGTACTACTCGGGCACGCAGAAAACGTCGCTCAAGAAGCTTGATAGAGAGTTGAACAAGCTGCACCGCATCGTGGCCGAAGTGGAAGCCGCTTGCTCGGTGAAGCTGAACGAGATCGAATACGGCCCCGGGCTTCCCGTCGAGTACTTCGACGAGAACGAGGAGCGGGCTCGCAGCGCGCAGGACGAACCCGTTGCCGAGCTTGCAACGCTGCTGGACGGTTTCCCTTTCGAGGGGGACATCGTCCTCGAGCTGGGACGCAGCATCGCAGCGGATTGTGGAGCGTATCTGACCAGCGTCGTCGACGTCAAAACGACGAGCGGGCAAAACTACGCGATCGTCGACGGCGGCATGCATCAGATTTCGTACTACGGGCATTCGATGGCCATGAAGTCCCCTGTTTTCAGGAAGGTCGGCGCAACGGCCGGCGCTGCGCAGCCTTGGAACATCTGCGGAGCGCTTTGCACGGTCAACGACATCATGGCCAAGCAAGCGCCGATCGTCAATTTGTCCGTGGGAGACGTGCTTGCGTTCTCTCGGGCAGGCGCCTACTGCGCAACGGAGGGTCGGGCGCTGTTTTTAAGCCGGGATCTTCCGTCGGTGGTCGTGCGCGACGTTTCGGGAAACATGCGCATTGCTCGGCATCGGCTGGAAACGGCCTCGTTCAATTCATCGAACGGGTCGCAGGATAGATCGACGGAACAGGACGAAAAGGAGAACGGACTATGAAAAATCAAGTTATCGACATTCTCGAAGACATCAACCCGGGCGTGGATCACGAGGCACGCGTCGACCTCGTCGATTCGCGCTGCATCGATTCGCTGACGATGATCGCCTTCGTGGCCGAGCTCGAAGATGCATTCGACGTCGAGATACCCCCCGTCGAGATCGTACCCGACAATTTCAACTCGGTTGAGGCCGTATGCTCCCTGATGGCGCGCCTGCAAGCAGAGCAGGCTTAGCCTGCGCGAATCGCTCGAGTAGGGAATCATTTTAATGACGTCGTACTATTCCGCCCTTTTCTTCACGGCCTTTTTGCCGATTACGGTCATGTTGTACGGCATGGCGCCAAGGCGCTTTAGGTGGGCGGTGCTCCTGCTGGCCAGCTACGGCTTCTTCTTCGCGCTCAGCGGCGCGCTTATCGCGTTCGTCGCCCTGTCGACTGCAGTCGTGTACGCGTGCGCCCGCATGATGGGCGCCAACCTTGCAGAGAAGAACCGGCAACTGGCGACAGCCAGCTCGGGCAAACGCGAGATACGCGAGGCCTGCAAGCGGAAGAACCGCCGTATCGTCTTCGCGGCCGTCGTCGCCAATATCGGCATTCTGGCCGTCCTGAAATACTCGGGGTTCTTCGGGCTGTCGCTGGCTTCCGCGCTGGCGGCGTTCGGCATTTCGATCGACCTTTCCATCCCCAGCTTCGCATTGCCCATCGGGATATCGTTTTACACGTTGATGGCCGTTTCATACGTTGTGGATGTGTATCGCGAACGCACGAAGGCCGACAAGAACCTTGGGCACGTGGCACTGTTCCTGGCGTTTTTCCCAGGAATCATGGAAGGACCGCTCAGCAGATACAACGACGTTGCGCCCAGCCTTATCGCGGGCGAACCGCTTAATCGAAAGAACCTGTACGCAGGAACCTTGCGCATTATGTGGGGCATGGCGAAGAAGATCATCGTCGCGGACCGGCTGAACGCGTTCGTGAAGCCGGTGTTCGACAATTACGGTTCGTACGACGGAGGCGTCATAGCCTTAGCTGCGATCCTGTACACCATTCAGCTGTACTGCGATTTCTCAGGAACGATGGACGTCGCCCTGGGCATGGGCCGCGTGTTCAACGTAACGCTGCCCGAAAACTTCAGGCAGCCGTTCTTCTCCCGCACCGCCTCCGAATTCTGGCAACGTTGGCATATCACGCTGGGCCTGTGGTTCAAAGACTACGTGTACTACCCTATCTCGTTGTCCAAGCCATGCAAGATGCTGACGACCAAGGCGCGCAAGCGTTTCGGAAACAGATACGGTCCGCTTCTGGCAAGCTCCGTTGCGCTGTTCTGCGTGTGGATCGGCAACGGCTTGTGGCATGGCGCCGGCAGCCAGTACATCTTCTTCGGTTTGTACTACTTCGTCCTGATCATGGCGGGCGGCTTGATCGAGCCTCCATGCGCGCGTGCGGCGCAGCACTTCGGCGTCGACCGCAATAGCTGGCCTTATCGAACGTTCCAGACCGTCCGGACGCTGGCGATCATCTTCGTCGGCGAGCTGTTCTTTCGCTCCAACTCGCTTGAGGCGGGGCTTGCCATGATGGGACGGGTTGCGGGCGATTTCACTATCGAAGCCTTTACGACGGGATCGGCGTTGCAAATCGGATTCGGCGTTGGCGACGGCCTCATCGTAACCTTGTTCATGATGCTGGTTCTCGCAGTAGGCGTAGTGAAGGAGCGGGGCTGCAATTTGTGGGAGTGGGCGACTGCGCAAAGCGCGCTCCTGAGATGGAGCCTCGTGATTCTTCTGTTCGTGGGAACCGTGACGTTCGGAGCTTACGGCCTTGGCTACACGCCGGTCGACCCGATGTACGCGCAGTTTTAGGAGCATGCATGAGAGCAGTGAAACTACGCAGCGCCTTCAAGGTGCTTGCGACCGCGGTTTTCGTGGCGGCTGCAACGCTCGGCCTTCTTTGGGCGGTATCGAGCGTCGTCCAGCCGAAAAACAACCAGAAGGAATTCGGCCAGGTTTCAGAAGCCGCCAACGGGATCTTCGGCGAGCCGGGCCACTCCCTCGATGCGATATTCATCGGCGACAGCGAGGCGTACAGCTCGTTCTCCCCGTTGCAGATGTGGGAAGAGCATGGCTTCACCTCGTACGTGAGCGCTACGTCGGGTCAGCGATTGACGTACGGGTACCGATTGCTGGAAAAAGCGCTTCGTTCCCAAAAGCCCAAGGTCGTCGTATTCGAAACGAACTCCATCTACTCGCCGATCAAGCCGGATGACGCAGTTCTGAGCCTTTTCCAGAACAAGCTGCCCGTCTTCGAATACCACGATCGATGGAAGAGCCTGGATGCGCAAGACTTCTTAGGGAAGCCTTCGGCCACATGGAGCGACCCGCTGAAGGGGTTCGTCGTCAACCGCGGGGTGAATCCGGCCGACGCCGTCAATCACATGACGCCGAGCAGCGAGGCGCTGCCGGTAGACGTTATGAACCGCCAGTACATAACCGCCATGGTCGAAGCTTGCAGAGCGAACGGCGCTACTCCCGTGTTCGTCAGCACGCCGAGCACGGTCAATTGGAACACGGCCAAACACAACGGCATGAGCGAGCTGGCCCGGGAACTCGGCGTCGACTATTACGACCTGAACGAAGGGCCCGACAAGGTTCCGATCGACTGGAGCACCGATACGCACGACAAAGGAGACCATCTGAACTTCGACGGAGCAACCAAAGTTTCGGCTTATATGGGAAAGCTCTTATCGGAAAAGTACGGACTTCCCGACCATCGTTCGGACAGCGCCTTTGACCGGTGGAACGCATCGCTTGAAAGATACAAGCAGCAGATTGCCTCCTAGGCAAACCATCTTCAAGGAGGCCAGCCCCCTTTGCGCCCCTCGCGAACAGCTCGACCGCGGATCCGCGCATCTTCCCGTCATGCTCCGGCGACGTAAAGAAGCCTCCCGCCTCTCGAACTTTGCTTCCTTGTCCAAGAAACGGGAGGCGGTTCATAGCGATGCCCTCGTATCATATTGCGCGAAGCCCTATCGTGGAGCGCACGTTTTCTCAGAAGGGCACGAGCACGTTCAGCGCGGCGGGCTCCACGGCGATGTCGAACGAGGTGCCCTCGATGAGCTCGCCGTCCATCTGGGCGGGAGGGGCCTCGTCGAACTCGAGGTGCAGCGTACGGCATCGGCGCAGCTCGATCTGCTTGAAACGAACGTGCTTGCCGCCTTTGGCACGCAGGAAGATGTAGAGGGCGCGCGCTGCGCCGACGGGCGGATGGGCGACGCACACGTCCAAGAGGCCGTCGTCGATGCGCGCGTCGGGGCAGATCTTGAACCCACCGCCGTAATAGGGCCCGATCTGCACGGCGAACGTGACGGATTCCGCCTCCACCGTCTCGCCCCCGTCGAACGACGCGCGGTAGCGCCGCAAGTCGAGATGATGCAGCAGCTGATCGACGCCGCTCTCCATGTACAGGACGGTTCCCGTGCGACCCGTGCGCACACGTCGCTCCATCGTGTCGAGCGCGATGGCGGCGTCCAGGCCGAACGACAGCGTTTCCACGAACCAATGGCCGTTGACGCGTCCGAGGTCTGCAGGGTGCGCTTCGGCTTTCAGCAGCTGGGCGCACGCCTCGTCAACCTTGTTCGAAACGCCGAGCGTGCGCGCGTAATCGTTGCCCGACCCTACGGGTATCACGCCGAGCGCCGGCCGATGCGCAGCCGGGCGCCTCATGAGCCCGCCCGCCACCTCGTGGATGACGCCGTCGCCGCCCAGCGCGATCACCGTCGAGCAGCCTTCGGCGCGCTCGGCGATCTCGGAGGCGTGCCGCGGCCCCGCCGTGCGAGCGAGCACGACCGCGTCCTCCCCCAGCTGGGCGCGCAGCAACCCGACGGCGCGCTGCGCCGCAGCCGCCCCGTTGCCGTTCTGAGCGGCAGGGTTCGCGATGAGCAGGATGGATCCCTCGGATGACAGCATGGGCGCCCTTTCGTCGTTGAAGCGACGAAGCGCGCCGGGCGCTTCGCGACGCGTCTATTATAGGCGAAGGAAACCGGCTGAAAAACCTCCGGCAGCGCCTGACGACCGCCCGGAGGCGAACGAGGCCGCTGCGGCTACGATGCGGTCGAAGCAACCGATCCGAAAGGAGCACTTCGATGTCGGAACTCGTAGCATTGGAAACCCAAGCCCCGAAAGCGGGCTACGCCATGGACGACACGCGCGCGAACGTCGATCCCAAGCCGCAGTTGGAAAGCGACCTCTACCGGGCAGCAGGCAAGCTGGACGGCAAGGCGGCCCTCGTCACCGGCGGCGACAGCGGCATCGGCGCGGCCGTGGCCATCGCGTTCGCCAAAGAGGGCGCCGACGTGGCGATCGCCTACTACTCGTCCGACGACGACGCGCAGGCGGTGGCCGAGCGCATCCGCGAACTGGGACGGCGCGCGCTCGTGTTCAAGGGCGACGTAGGCGACGAGGCGTTCTGCCGCGATATGGTCGAGGGGATCGCGGCCGAATGGGGTCGCCTCGACGTGCTCGTGAACAACGCCGGAGAGCAGACACCGGCCGAGAGCATCCTCGACTTGACCCAAGAGCAGCTGGTCCGCACGTTCCAGACCAACATCTTCAGCATGTTCTACCTGGTGAAAGCCGCACTCCCCCACCTGCCCGAGGGAGGCGCCATCGTGAACACCACGTCGGTGACCGCCTATCAGGGCTCGCCGAACCTGCTGGACTACTCGACCACGAAGGGGGCCATCACCGCGTTCACCCGCTCGCTCTCCGAGAACGAAGACCTCGTGAGCCGCCGCATCCGCGTGAACGGCGTGGCGCCCGGGCCTATCTGGACGCCGCTGAACCCCGCCTCGTACGGGCTCGACAGCGACAAGGTGAAGCACTTCGGCGAGTCGACGCCCATGGGGCGCCCCGGCCAGCCCTACGAGCTGGCGCCCGCCTACGTCTTTCTGGCCAGCGACGATTCCAGCTACGTCTCCGGCCAGGTGATCCACGTGAACGGCGGCACCGTGGTGAACGGGTAGACCTTTTTCAGCGCGGCGGGGCGCGTGGTTCGCGCGGTTCGCCGCGCCTCGAAGGCTTCGCGAAATTCTTACCAGATCCTTTCCCTCGCACGACGTGCTTCTTGCGCGGGTCTTACGTGGCTCGCCTACGATTGAGCGCGTCATACCGTCGATCGAAAGGAAACCATGGATCCCCAACAGCTCGCGTCAGCCTACGACCGCGGCACATTCGGCGTGTCGCGACGCGCGTTCCTCAAGTTGGCCGCCGTCACCGGCGTGTCAGCCGCCGCAGGGATGCTCGTCTTTCCGGAGCAGCAGGCCGCAGCCGCGTTCACGCAGCCCGCAGCCCCGAACTGGCCGCCTTTGTCCGGCGACAAGATCCGCTTCACCGTGCACAGCGACACCCATGTCGGCGCAAGCCCGAACAACAACTACCGCGACAAGATCCCTGAAGCGTTCTCGGCCATCTACGCCATGGCACCCGACGTGGACGCGCATTTCTTCGTGGGCGACTCGGCCGACACCGGCCACCCGGACCAGTACGTCGAGCTCGCGCAACTGCTGAACGCTAGCGCGCGCAAGCCGGTCGGCATCGTCATGGGCAACCACGAGTACTACAACTGGAGCGGCAGCAAGCAGAACGCTCAGGACGCGTTCAAGACGTTCCTCGCCTCGGAGCTGAACGTGCCCGGTTCGTTCCAAATGCCAGGCGGTGCGAACGAAGGCCAGGTGGATGCCGACTTCGCCGTAGGAGGCTACCACGTGCTGGCGGTCGCGCCCGAACCGGGCGGCTACGACAACAGCTGGTACGGAGCGAAGCGCGATTGGATCCTCGAACGCTGCGCGGCCGCGGCGGCGGAGGATCCGGCCAAGCCCATATTCCTGCTCACGCATCACCCTTTCCCGAACACCGTATGGTACTCGGGTTCGAACAGCTGGGACGGCCAGTTCGACGAGAATGCCAACACGGCGCAGTCCGGCGCGTTCTACCAGGAGCTGTGTGAGAAGTATCCGCAGATCATCCACTTCTCCGGCCACACCCACATCCCTATGGCGGACCCGCGCTCCATCTATCAGGACGACGGGTTCACGCTCATCCAAACCGCCACGTTCGCCAATAACTTCTGGATGGAAAACGACGGGCACGACGAAACCGGCAGCGCAGGCGGCCACCCGAACGCCGGCTGGGACGCGAATCAATGCGAACTCGTGGAAATCGACCCGGCGACCAACTCCGTGTCCGTATACCGACTCGACTTCCGCAGCGGATGCGCCCTCGGCGCACCGTGGGTCATCGAGCCGTCGAAGGGAACGACCGCCTTTCGCTACACGCACGCAGGCATGGCCGCGCGCAGCAAGCCGCCCCTCGTGCTGGACGGCGCCGAAGTAGCGGTGATCGAGGAGTCCGTCACGGCGAACGGTGCCTCGTTCAGCGTAAAGGCCGCCCGGGTGGCGCCCGACGCAAGCGGGCTCGAAGACGACATCGTCATTTCGTATCGCGCGGTAGTCGCCTTGGCCGAAGCGCCTGACGCGGCGGTGTACGATGCGCGCTTCATGTCCGACTACTACAAGGCCGAGGTGAACCGCGCCGAGGTGTTCGAGCGTCCGCTGTTCGGCGCGGGGCTTGCCGAGGACACGTCGCACGTGCTGCGCGTGTTCGCCGCGAACCCGTTCGGGAAGGAAACGCTCGTCGGGGAGGCGGCGTTCCGCACGGCGGCCCGGGTAACGCCGGCTCTGGGCAACCCGCTGCTGTCCGTGGACTTCTCCACAGGAAGCCACGCAGATGCCGCGTTGGCGCCGCACAACGCCGTGCCCACCGGCACGCTGACCTACGAGAGCGATTCGTTCGGCGTGCCCGTAGCCGTATTCGACGGCTCATCTGCCGTAGGATACGATTTCACCGCCGACGATTACGCGGCCATCGCGCAAGCCGAAACGATCGAAGTGCTGTTCCAATTCACGGCGAACCCGACGAGCGGCTACTTCGACTTGTTCTCCAGCGCGCAAGGCGCCGGCCAGGACCTCAGCTACTATGCGCCCCAGCTGCAGCACTACGTCAACACGGGATCGGGCTACCGCTGCACCGAAGCCACTGTGCCGCTGAACGCCTGGACGCACGTGCTAGCCACCTACGACGGCGTCACCATGAGCTACTACCTGAACGGGGAGCTCGTATCGACGCTGGACAATCCGGGATCGATCCCTGCGCCCACCGCTTCGGCGACCCGTTGGTTCGTAGGAGCCGACGTCAATTCGAACGGCGAGATGGAGAAGCCCATGACGGGCAAGGTGGCGTTCGCGAAGCTGACGCCCGGCGTGGCGACGGCAGCGCAGGCAGCCGAACTCTACGTGGCGGCTGCGCCCGTTGCGGCGGCGGTCGCGCCCCCGAGCGCCGACGCCATCGGGACGGCGACCGCAGGCGAGGTCTACGCCATCCCCCCGCTGCCGTTCGCCGACGCGAACGGACGGGAGCTGCAGGGCATCCCGTCGGTCGTCGGTCCCGACGGGTCGGCGGTGGACGTCGTCAGGACGGAGGCCGAGGGGGTCGCCGCCTACCGCTTCACGCCCGCCGTCGAAGGCGCGCACACGGTGACGTACGCCGCCGGCTACGCGCAGCGGCCCGCGTTCGAGCTGGCCGTGGCCGCCGCCGCGAAGCCCGATCCCGACCCGGAACCCGATCCCTCGCCCGACCCGGAGCCGACGCCCGACCCGGAGCCGGAACCCGATCCCGAACCCGAGCCGACGCCCGATCCTGCGCCGGAGCCCTCCCCCGCTCCCGACGCCTTCGCGCCCGAAGTCGTCACGTCTACGCCAACGCCGCAAGCGAAGAAGCTGGCCCGGACGGGCGACCCCGTCGCCATCGGTGGCATCGTCGTCGGCGTCGCCGCCACCGCCGGAGCCGCCATCTGCGTGGCCCGCAGCCTCATCAAAGGCGAGTTGAGCGAGGAAGAGTAGCCCCCCCCCCATGGTGCGGCGACAGCGCACGGGCTCGCAGGCACGCAGACATCGCAGGCTCGTGCGCCTCTCGCCGCACCGATCATATGCAGCGCGTTTTGCGATTCGGCGCGAGTCCGGCTTGCGCTTCGTCCGGCCCCGCGAGTCGACTCGTCAAACGCGCAGCATTCCACGAGGTAGGGAGTACACACGAGCCCGTGACGCAGAAAACCGCCCCGCATGGCAGAAACGAAGCGGTTTGGTAATCCCATAGGCTCCGATCCCGTCCGGTCGGAGCCATGGTTCGCCCTTCTCAGGTAAAAACGACCCGAAAACGCCTGGTCGGCGAAAACCTGCAAACTTGCTCACATGAATCATGTTTACCAAACCGCCCCGTTTCTGCCACGGGTACCGGCCTTCGTCGTCACGGGCGAGAGAGGGAAGCCGCGCGTCCCAGCCGATGCTGGGCACGCGGCGCCAGAGAGAATCAGAAAGCGCGTTCCCAGAGGCCGGACTTGCCGCCTTCTTTCTTGAGCAGGCGCACGTCCATGATCTCCATGCCGCGGTCGACGGCCTTGCACATGTCGTAGACGGTGAGGCACGCCACGCTGGCGGCGGTGAGTGCCTCCATCTCGATGCCGGTCTTGCCGGTGACGCCGCAGGTGGTGGTCACATGGATGCCCACGAGGCCGTCGGGGCGCTCGCCTTCGGCCACGGGCGCGCACTCCACCTTCGCCTTCGTGATGTTGAGCGGGTGGCACATGGGAATGAGCGTGCTCGTCTGCTTGGCGGCCATGACGCCGGCCACGCGGGCGCACGCCAGCACGTCGCCCTTCGACGCCTTGCCCTCCACGATGAGCGCGAGCGTTTCGGGATGCATGGCGATGAAGCCCTCGGCCACGGCGACGCGCTCGGTGTCGGCCTTCTGCGACACGTCCACCATGCGCACGTCGCCCTGCTCGTCGATATGGGTCAGCTGTTGCTCGGTCATGGGTGTCTCCTTGGTTCGGTATCTTGCAGGTTGGAAGGTCGCAGGTTGGCGTAGTAAGCCAGCGAGAAGGGACGAGGTGCGTCGAATTCGGGGGATCGCAAGGGCGAAGCGTACTTCGGTACGCGAGCCCTTGGGATCGCGCGAAGGCGGCACGCCTCGTCCCTTCGCCCCCCTTCGGGGACTTGCTCCTCGGCGCAGCGTCGGCAGGTTCCGCTTGCCGTAGGCAAGCGGAACCTCTTAGCCGCCGATTTGCGACATGCCGCGTTCGGTGCCTACTTTGTCGTGGTGCTCGTCGGGCTTCGCCCCCAAAGCCTCGGCGAACACGGCGCGCACCGCCTGGTCGTCTCCGGCGCGCAACGCAGTGCGCACGTCGTACTCGTCGTCCGAGAACAGGCACGGGCGCAGCTTGCCGTCGGCCGTCAGCCGCAGGCGGTTGCATTCGCTGCAGAAGTGACGCGACAGCGGGCTGATGAAGCCCACCGTGCCCTGCGCGTTCGGGAACTCGAAGTAGCGCGCGGGCCCCCACCCGAGCGGGCGGTCGTTGCCGGCCGGCACCAGCTCGTCCATCCCTGCGGCGCGGGCGCGCTCGTTGATGATCTCGAACAGCTCCTCGCTGGGCACGACGTCGTCCTTGCCCCAGCCGCAGCCATGGCTGCCGGAGCTCTCGCCCACGGGCATGTACTCGATGAACCGCACGTGCAGCGGGCGATCGATGGACAGCTTCGCGAACGCGAGGTAGTCCTGGTCGAGGCTGCGCACGGCCACCGCGTTGATCTTCACGGGGTTGAACCCGGCCGCAAGCGCCGCATCGATGCCGTCGAGCGTCTGCTGCAGCTCGCCGCGGCGCGTGATCTGCCTGAACTGCGCGGGATCGAGCGTGTCGAGCGAGATGTTCACGCGCGACAAGCCCGCTTCCTTGAGGTCGGCCGCCATCTTCGGCAACAGCACGCCGTTCGTGGTCATCGACACGTTCTCGATGCCGGGCGTATGCGCGATAGCGCGCACGAGATCCACCACGCCGAGGCGCACGAGAGGCTCGCCGCCCGTCAGGCGGATGCTGCGGATGCCCATGCCCGCCGCCACGCGCACCGCCTCCTCGATCTCCTCGATGCGCAGGATATCCTCGTGCGCGAGCGATTGCACGCCTTCCTCGGGCATGCAGTAGATGCAGCGGAAATTGCAGCGGTCGGTGAGCGATATGCGTAAATAGTCGATGGTACGACCATGGCTGTCTTTCACAGGACGCACTCCCTTCTCGTCTGAGGATACAGTATAGGGCATCCTCGGATCACCGCATGGCGCAATATCGCGAAAGGATCGGCGCGCGCTGAATACACGGGCGAAGCGCGTTAGAGCGTGGGTCACCGAGCCGCTCCTCGCCACCGTTACCTGCGCGCGAGGGCGTCTCTAGCGCGATACCAGGTACACCTTGTCGGGAGGAATGCGGATCCACAGCTCCTCGCCCTCGTGCGGCAGCTCGTCGACGGGCACGGCCAGCTTGTCGACGCGCCAGAACAGGTGCTGGTGCAGATACTTCATCTCGTCGTCCGTGCGCGACACCGTGGGAGCCTCGCTCTCGTCGCGGTCGAGAAAGCCCAGCAGCACCGTGCGCTCGAAGCGCGAGTCGCTGACGCGGTCCACGCGCACGCGGTAGCAGTTCTCGCCGGGGCCGTCGACGCGTTGCAGGAAGAACGCGCGCACGCCGAGCGCCTTCACGTCCTCGGGCACCGCCGCGCTCGTCGCGGCCTCGATGCCCCACTTCGGCAAACGCACGCTACGCTCGCCCGCGCGAACAGCCGCCGTGGCGTTCTTGCAGCCCGACAGCTTCACGCCCGCCAGCGACTGCGGACGGTTCACCAGGTCGTCGCCCGTGCCCGTCTCGGTGATACGCCCCGCCTCCACCACCGCGATGCGGTCGCAGAAGCGCAGCGCCTCGTCGATGTCGTGGCTGACGTACAGCACCGTGCCGTGGAACGCGTCGAACAGGCTGACGAGGTTCTGCTCCAGCACGCTCTTCAAGTGCGCGTCGAGAGCCGAGAACGGCTCGTCCAGCATGAGGATGCCCGGACGCGCCGCCAGCATGCGGGCCAGCGCCACACGCTGCTGCTGGCCGCCCGACAGCTGAGCCGGATAGCGCCGGTCGAACCCTTCCAGCCCGAAACGCTTGAGCTCTGCGGCCACCAGCGCGTCGCGGTCGGCCTTCGACGCCTCGCGCCCGATGCCCGCGGCCACGTTCTCGGCCACCGTCAGATTCGGGAACAGCATGTAGCTCTGGAACAGCAGCGCCGTCTTGCGCTGCTGCGGCGTGAGGTTGATCTTCCGCTCGGAATCGAAGAACACCCGATCGTTCACCACGATGCGTCCCTCGTCAGGCGTCTCGATGCCGGCGATGCATCGCATGGTAAGGCTCTTCCCGCATCCCGATGCGCCCAAAAACCCCAGCGTCTCGTCCCCTGCCTCGAACGCCACGTCCAACGTGAACGACGAGAACGACTTGCGTATGTTGACTTCGAGACTCATTTCGGCAATTCCTTCCCAAAGACACTCGGCTTGCGCCGCGCGGGATCCTTCGACTCCGCGCTGCGCGCTGCGCTCAGGATGACAGGGCTCATTACGCTTCCATCCCCCTGCGATAGCTCGTGGTGCGCCTGCTCCACAGATTGATGAACAGGATGACCACGAAGCTGAACGCCATGATGACAACCGTCCAGAAAATGGCCACGTCGGTGTTGCCGTTCATCCACTCGAAGTAGATGGCGATGGGGATGGTACGCGTGATTCCCAGGTAGTTGCCGGCCAGAAACAGCGTCGCACCGAACTCGCCGAGGGCGCGCGCGAACGACAGCACGGTGCCCGCCGCGATGGACGACCACGACAGCGGCAGCATCAGCTTGAAGAATATCTTCGCGTTGCTCCAGCCCAACGTGCGGGCCGCGTCCAGCATGTTCGGATCGAGGTTCTCGAACGCGCCACGCGCGCTGCGGTACATCAGCGGGAACGCCACCACCACGGCCGCCAGCACGGTGGCCTGCCAGCTGAATATCAGCGGGAAGCCGATGTCGATGAACCACTGCCCCACCGCGGTGTTCTTGCCGAACGCCAGCAGCAGCAGAAAGCCGCACACCGTGGGCGGCAGTACCATGGGGATGGTGAAGATGGAATCGGCGATATCCTGCGCCCGCGCGGGGATGCGCAGGCTGAAGTACGCGGCCAAAAGCCCCAGGACGAAGATGAACACGATAGCCGTGAGCGTCGTCTTCAGCGTCACCCACAAGGGACTGTAGTCGATGCCCTTCAAGAACGACGCCAACGCCTCGAAGCCCTCGGGGGCCCCGATCACGCTCACCTGGTCGGCAGACGCGAGCGTGGCGAAGTCGGCATGGGTGAGCCGCACATAGGAGGGATACGACGCTTGCGTCACGTCGGAGCCGTCTGCACCGACGACGCAGACGTAGAACTCGCCGGGCTTGAGCTCCTGGTCGAACTTGTAGACCACGCCGTCCCGCTCGAACTCAGGCTCTCCGGTGAACGCCCACTCTCCCTCGGCGGACAGCGTCGCGCCGCCCTTCGAATTCTGCGCGTCGAGAGCCACGAGCAACTGCTTGAGGAAACCTCGGCTCTCGGACGATTCGGCGTCGAATCCCACGGCCTGCGCAGTCTCGGACGGCACGTGGACCACGGTGAGCTCGTCGGTGGCGACAACCGCGAGACTACCCGACTCGTCCGAGACGAAATAGCGGTAACCTGCATAGACGCCGTTCACGTCGCTGTTGCTGCCCACCTGGGAACGCGAGAAATCCTCGAGCGCGAAGGGGCTGCCTTCGACCGAAGCCGATTTCCCATCGGCGGCGATGTTCACGGCATCGTCGATCGCCGTGTCCTCCTGCGCCGATTGCGCCGATGTGCCACCCGCTGCCGCATTCGGCGCGTCGAGATCGCCTTCTTCATCGGCGCCAGCAAGGGCGGTGCCGGGGATGAAAGCGATCGCCATTGCCAAAGCGCATGAGACGATCGGCATCGCAGCGCGAGAGAAGACGCCAACGATGCGGTCGATTAGAGTGTTGTCCATAAGATCGTCCTTGTCGCACGGAAAGGATGGGCGTGTACGATCCCATCCTTTCCTTGTCACTATACCGTATGTGCGCCTAGTCTAGGAAACCAGCTCGAAGCCCCACTCCTGCCAAAGCTTCTTGGCATCGGCGTTGGTGGTAGCCCACTCGATGAACTCGTTTGCAGCCTCGGCCTGCGTGGAGTCCTTGCAGATGGCAGCCGGGTAGATGATGTTCTTGTGCGTGTCGTCCGGGACGACGCCGATAACCTTCACGCCGCCGAAGCGGTACACGTCGGAGCTGTACACGAACGCCACGTCCACGGCTCCGGACTGCGCCTGCTTGCACACGTTGCCCACGGAACTCTGCAAGTTCACCTTGCCCTCCAGCGGCGTGCCGTCGTAGGAGCCGTCGGTGCCGGCGCTGTCCTTGCCGGTCTTGCCGTCGGCGTCGATGAAGCAACCGACGGTGGAAAGCGCCTGATTGGTGTAGTTGCCGGCCGGCACAGAGGCATCGCCCACAGCCACTGTGTAATCGCCGGTGGCAAGGTCGTCCAGCGTGAAGCTCTGATCAGCGTACTTGGCGGCAAGCTCGGAATCCTCGCCGGCAACCATCACGAGGTCGTTCTTGAACATGTCGAAGCGAGTCGCCTCGTCGACATAGCCCTTCTCCACGGCATCGTCCATCTTGCCCTTGGAGGCGGAGATCAGCACGTCGGCGTACGCGCCGCCGGCAAGCTGCTCGTTCAGCTCGCCCGAAGACAGATACTGCGTGTCCTTGAACGTCACCCAGGTATGATCCTGCGTGTACAGCTCCTGTACGGCGTCCATGGCCTTCGACAGCGAGTTCGCGGCGAACAGCTGCAGCTCCACGGCCTCGTGGCTCTCCGACTTGGCCTGCTCTTCGGCGGGCTTCTGCGTCTCGCCGGCTTGTTGCTCGGTATTCGACGAGCAGCCGATCAGGGCGAACGCCCCTACCATGGCAAACGCGCACACGGACGCGAGCATGATGCGAATGTGCTTCTTCATTGAGTACCTTCCCTCGTTCTCTCGATCTTCGACGTTCGAACCCATGACGAGACGCACAGCCCCCTCGTATCCGAACTGCACCCATACTATTCTTTTCAACGATTATAGTCAAACTCGAATATATCTCGGCAAGTATGTTTTCGGATAGAAATAACCTTTTATCCGAACAGAACGTTAGCGAGCCACCAAATCCACCACGCGGGTGGCGATGCGCTCGGTGAGCGCGTGCGAATGGGACACGAACACGAGGCCGATGCCGCGAGCCTGCGTTTCCGCCACGAGAAAACGCCAGATCTGCGCCTGAGTGACGGCGTCCAGCATGGTGGACACCTCGTCAGCCACAAGGTAGCGCGGGTTCGCCGCCAGCGCGCGGGCGATGCAGAAGCGCTGCAGCTCGCCGCCCGACAGCTCGTGCGGGAAACGCGCGAGCCACCGTTTCTGGATGCCCAGGTCGTCCAGCAAGCGCTGAGGCACCTCTCCTGCTTCGGCCAGCGTTTGACTCATGCGCATGCGCGGGTCGACGGCGGTTTCGGGATGCTGCAGGATCAGCTGCACGGGACACGTGCCGCGCTTCGGCAGCGGGGCGCCGTCCACGAGGATCTCGCCTTTCTGCGGACGATCGTATCCGGCCAGCATACGGCACAGCGTGGTCTTGCCGAAACCGGACGGCGCGCTGAGGGCGACGCGCTCGTCAGGGCCGACGGCCAAGTCGAAGTCGCGGTACAGCGGCGTGCGCGCGCCGGGGTACGCATAGGTTATGCCGCGCGCCTCAAGCATGGGAGCCCCCTTCCGTCGACCCGCCCGGCGCCTCGAAGCCGTGCTCGGGAAGCGCATGCCACAACTCGCGGCTGAACGGGTGCTGCAGCAGGTCGGGAGACGCGAAGTTCGCAACTGCCGTCTCCTCCACCACCGTGCCGTCGCGGAACACCGCCACGCGGTCGGCCACGCGCAGGGCCAGCTCGATGTCGTGCGTGATGAGCATCACGCCGCCGCCCGCGTCGGCGAAGGCGCGGAAGTCGTCGAGCGCGCGCACGGCCAGATCCAGGTCGAGGCCGGGCGTGGGCTCGTCGGCCACGATGACGCGCGGGTCGTCCATGAGCGCGCAGCACAAAAGAACGCGGCGCGCCATGCCGCCCGACAGCTCGTGCGGATACTTCCCCGCCGTGTCCTCGGGCAGTCCGTAGCGCTCGAACAGTTGCGCGCGCCGACGACGACGCTCGGCGCGCGACTCGTGTGCGCGCGCGAAGCCCTCCACCTGGCGGCCCACCTTCATGAGCGGGTCGAGGTTGTTCACGCTCTGCGGCACCAGCGAGATGCCGTGGCCGCGCAGCGCGGAAAGCGACGCCGCATCCTGCTGCGCGCCGTCGAACCAGACGCGGCCCCGCACCGTGGCGTTCGGCTCGAACAGCCCCAACACGGCATCGGCCAAAAGCGTCTTGCCGGAACCCGACGCGCCTACCACGGCCACGATCTCGCCTGCATGCACGGAGATGCTTAAAGAATGGATGACCTCGACCTCGCGCTGCTTCGCGCGAAAGAAGGGGGCGTCCTCGTCGTACATGCGGAACCCCACGCTGAGGTCCTCCACCTGCAGCAGGTGGTGGCCGTGCTCGTGGCGGGAAACGGGCGCGTGCGTATGATGGTGGTGCACCTGCGCGTCTTTGTGCGAAAGAGCCTCGTGCGGCACGACGTCGGGCGCGAGGCCGTCGATCGGATCCTCGGACGCTATCGCGCAGTCGCGGCCGGCGCCTTCCGCACCGAACAGCTGGTCGGTCAGGCGCTCCAGCTCGGCAGCGGCCTCGTACAGCGCGCGCTCGCGAGCGGCCAGATGCTCCGGCAGCGGGTTCCTGCCGTCCGTTTCAAGCGGGTTCTTGCGGTTCGCTTCGTCCATGACGGCCTCCTATTCCTGCGCGCTGTGCGGGTCGACGAGCTTGCGCAGGCTGGATCCCGCCAGGTCGAACAGCAGCACGGTCGCGATGAGCGCGAGACCCGGGAACACGGCGAGCCACCACATGCCGGCCGACAGGTACGCCATCGACTCGCTGAGGATCACGCCGATGGCGGGTTGCTCGGGCGGCAGACCGAAGCCGAGGAACGTCACGGCGGCCTCGTGCAGGATGGCGTGCGGGAACAGCAGAATCAACCCCACGATGAACTGGGGCAGCACGTAAGGAACCATGTGCTTCGCCGCGATGCGCAGAGGAGTCTGCCCCAGCCGCCGCGCCGCAGCCACGAACGTCGACTGCTTGCACTGCAGGATCTCGGCGCGCACGACGCGCGCGAGGCTGGGCCAGTGCGTCACGGCCACGCCGATGGTGACGCCCCAGAAGCCCTTCCCCAACGCGAACGAGATGAGGATGAGCAGCACGATATGGGGGATGCCCAGCATGAGGTCGATGAGCCAGGTGACCGCGGCATCGGCCTTCTTCCCGCCCAGCGCCGCCACCGCGCCCATGACCAGCGCGATGATGGACGACACGCCCGCGGCCAGAAGACCCACCAGCACGCTGGTGGACAGCCCCGCCAGCGTGCGCAGCAGCATGTCGCGCCCCATCCAGTCGGTGCCGAAAGGATGGGCGAAGCTGGGAGCGAGGTTCTTCATCGAGAAGTCGGTTGCCGTAGCCGCATCCGCGACGACGAGCCCCGCGACCACCACAGCCGCCAGCGCCGCCAAAGCACCCAAAAACGCCGCCAGCGTCAACCTCCTATTCCCCACCCGAGCCGCGCGAGGAGCATGCAGAAGGGGCGGCGCGGCATCCTTGGAGCCGTTGGGCTCGGCAGTTCCCACCAAGCGAGTTTCCCCTTCGGGGACTTGCTGCGCTTCGCTCCGCGGCGCCGCACCCATCGAGCCGAAACGCCCTGTGGGCGTTTCGTGCGAGCCAGGACTGCCGAGCGACTGGGAACTGCCGAACCCGACGGCGGACTCGCAGGTTAAGCAGGTTTCAACGCGCTCGTCAGCCATGAGCAGCCCCCTTGCGCATGCGAGGATCCACCACGCCGTACAGCGTGCTGGCTATCAGGTTGCCGGTGAACACGAAGGCGGCGGAGAATAGCGCGATGCCCACCAACAGCGCCGCGTCGCCGCCGAGGCCGGCCGTGACGGCCGCCTGCCCCAGACCCGGATACGAGAATACCTGCTCCACCAGCACCGATCCGCCGAATATCTCGGATATGGACGCGAATTGCAACGTGAGCGCGGGCAGCGCGAGGTTGCGCAGGCCGTGGTGGCGCAGGGCGCCCCAGGTGCTCAACCCGCGCGCACGGGCGAACCGCACGTAATCGCTTTCCAGCACGTCGATAGTCTTCTCGCGCGTGTGCAGCGCGATGTTCGCCACGCCGATCACCGACAGCGTGAGCGCTGGCAGCGCCAGATGATGCAGCGCGTCGGCAAAGGTCACATCGGCCGCCGACACCCCGATGGGCACCGAGAAGCCGAACGGGAACCACCCCAGCTGCACCGAGAACACGATGAGAAACAGCAGCCCCAGCCAGAACGTGGGCACCGAAGCCAACAGGAAGCAGTACCCCTTCACGATGCGGTCGATCAGACGGCCGCGGTTCGCGCCCGCGAGGATGCCCAACGCGAAGCCCAGCACGCCGCTGACCGCCCAAGCCGTGGCCATGAGCGCCAGCGAGTTCACCGCCCGCGTGGCGATGACGTCGATCACCGGCGCATTGAAGCGCAGCGATGTCCCCAGATCGCCGTGCAGAAGGTCGACGAACCAGTTGGCGTAGCGCTCCCACAAAGGCGTGTTCACACCCCAGTATTCGGCCAGTTGCGCCCGCTTCGCCTCGCTCATGTTGATATAGGCCGTCTGCCCCACGTTCGCCTGCACCGGATCGATAGGAGAAACGCTGACCAGCACAAACGTAACCAAACTCACCGCAAGCATGAGCAAGATAAACTTCGCTATGTTCCGAGCCAAAAATCGAGCCATGAAACCACTATACCCTCACTAGTAGAAAAACCCCACAGCAACACCCCTCCAACAAGCGCAAACGGCGCCCAGTCCCCCAACGCGCAAGCTCGTTACGGTCAGCGGGAGGGGCGCCGCGGTGCCCACCAAGCGAGTTCCGCAGCGAAGCGAGGACTGTTTGAGCGACTGGGCACCGCGGCGCCCCTCCCGCGTCGAGCACAATAAACTTACGCCCAGGACCACTGGTCGACGTTATTCACCAGCGACCAGCCGTGTCCGTGCGGATGAGGCTTCTGCTTCGCGATCTTGAGGTTGTCCTTCGCAAAGTACAAGTGGTCGATGTTCGCGAACCACACCCACGGCGCGTCCCCCTGCGGCGCGATGCCGGACTGGCCGTCCCACTGAGCCTTCTTCCACAGATCGAACGACTCTTCCACAGTAGGCTGGGCCAGCGCCTCGTCGAGGTACTTGTCGGTGGTTTCGCTCGTGTAGCAGGCGTAGTTGCCCGTGCCCTTGGAGTAGAACAGGTTGTAAATCTCGGTGGGCGCGTTCGTGCCCCAGCCCCACACCACCGGATCGGTAAACTGATGCGGGTACAGATCGTCCCAGCTGGCGCCCTTGATGGATACTTCGATGCCCAGCTCTTTCATCTGGTTGGTGAACTCCTCGGCGATACCTTGGCGCACGGTGTCGCCGGCCGAGTAGTACAGGTTGAACGCAGCGCGCGTGCCGTCCTTCTCGCGGATGCCGTCCGCACCGGCCGTCCAGCCGCCGTCGTCGAGCAGCTTCTTCGCCTTCTCGACATCGGTGGAGCACTTCATATCAGGCGAGGACCACGGCATGCCGTCGCCCACGCTGTAGGCCACGGTGCCGTAGCCGTTCAGCACGCTGTCGATCATCTTGTCGCGGTCGACGCCGTAGTTGATGGCTTGACGAATGGCCAGGTCGCACGTGACGTTGTTGCCGGCCGCCGCTTCGCCCTTCTCGTCGGTTTTCGTAGCGCCCGCCGGAATCACCGGCAGCGAGATGCCGCGAGAGTCGACCGACGCGCAGTTCAGCAAGTCGTAGCCGCTCGGCTGCTGAGCCGCGAACGTCGCCGAGGTGTATGCGACGTCGACCTGTCCGGACTTCGCCGCCGCAAGCGAGGCGTCCTCTTCCATGAACACCACCACGACGCGCTGGATGTTCGGCGCCTCGCCGTAGTAGTCGGGGTTCGCCTTGAGGATGACCTGCTGGCCTTTGTCCCACTGCTCCAGCATGTAGCGCCCCGAGCCGATGGGGTTGTCGCCGTACGTGTCGCCGTAGGCGTGCTCGGGCACGATGCCCACCACGGCCAGCGTGTACAGCAGCGCGTTGAACGGCTTCTCCATGTGCACGACGACGGTGGCGTCGTCGGTGGCCACGGCCTCTTTCACCATGGACATGTCGCACTCGGATGCTTCCGAGTTCAAGATGCCGTTGATGGTGAAGGCCACGTCGCGCGCCGTGAGCGGGGTGCCGTCGGTGAACTTCACGTCGTCGCGGACGGTGAACGTCCAGGTCATGCCGTCTTCGGACGCTTCGTAGGACGTGGCGAGGTCGTTCTTGAAGTTGAGGTCCGCATCGGTGGTGATCAGCGTGGACTGGATCAGCGGCTCGTGAACGTGCTCGCCGCAGCCCCACGACACCATCGGGTCGAAGCCGGCGGCCGGCTCGGATCCGGTGGTCATCGAGACGATAACCTGCGAAGAGGCCTTGTCGGCCGCACCTTCCGTCGCGCCTTCGGCCGGCTTCTCGGCCTCGCCGCTCGCGCAGCTTGCCAGCAGCCCGCCCAACGACAGCGTCGCCGCCGTCGCACCCGTCAGTTTCGCGAAATCGCGTCGCGTGAGTGTTGCCATGCTTCCGTTCCCTTCCCTCAACGCCTCGGCGCCTTGAATCCGCCATAGGTGTTACGTATTCGAATTGCGTAACACACTATACCAGAGGGGGCTCCTTTCGAATGTTACGAATTTCATTTCCGTAACTCCCCCGGGCGAACGGCAGACGAAGAAGGGCGAACGCAAGCCAAACGTACGAATGCTTCACGTGAAACATCGACGGATTCCTTCTGCCGACATCCGACAAGGGAGCCGATGGCAAGAAAGCATCGAATTCGGAAGACGGGGCGCAGCCCGCTATCACGACGCGAAACGATTTTCCTCATAATGCCTGGTCGCAACAACGCCTCCTCCTGCCAGAACGATCCGAGACCTTGCGGTAAACGTTCTTTCTTCCGAATTCGATGACTTTTTGCCTTTTCGAAAGCAAAAGGATGCATGGGGGTCATCCGCAGGACATCGGATCCGTCGGAGACGGATCCTCGTCGAGCCTCATGTATCAAGCGGAGCATCCGAGCAATGCTCCCCGTGAAACATCGGGGCGCGACGGAGCCCGGGCGTCCTACTCCGGAGCCTCGCCGGTTTCGAGGATGCGCAGCAGGGCAGCTTCGTCCAGCACGGGGACGCTGAGGGCGACGGCCTTGTCGTACTTGCTTCCGGCGGCCTCGCCGGCCACGACGAAGCTCGTCTTCTTCGACACGCTGCCGCTCACCTTCGCGCCGCGCGCCTTGAGCACAGCGCCCGCCTCGTCGCGGGTCATCCCGCTTTCCACGAGCGAGCCCGTCAGCACGAACGTGAGCCCCGCCAGCGTCTGCGGCAGCTGCTCGCCCGCGTCCGCGGCCTCGTCCGCAAGCGCCACGCCGTGCGAGCGTAAGCGCTCGATGACGGCGGCGTTGTCGGGCGTGCGCAGGAACAAATACGCGCTGCGCGCGATCTTCGGGCCCACGCCGTCGATGACGGCAAGATCCTCTTCCGAGGCCTCCATCAGCGCCTCGATGGACGGGTACGCCGCCGCCAGCAGCTCGGCGATGGTCTTGCCCACGTGGCGGATGCCCAGCCCGAACAGCGCGCGGGCGAACGGACGCGTGCGGCTCTCGTCGATGGCCGCCACCAGCTTCTTCGCCACGGTGGACCCCAGGCGGATGGGCTCGCCGTCCTTGTTCACACGGCCCATGTCCAGAAGCGACAGCTCCACCTCGTCCAGCGTGTAGTAGTCGGCCACGTCGCTCAAACGGCCGCTCTCCACCAGGCGCGACACGATCTCCTCGCCCATGCCGTCGATGTCCATGGCGCCGCGGCTGGCCCAATGCAGCAAACGCTCCAGCGCTTGGGCCGGGCAGTCGATGGAGATGCAGCGGAAGTCCACCTCGCCCTCCTCGCGGATAACGGGCGAACCGCACGACGGGCACGTGCGCGGCATCTCCCACTGTACGGCATCGGCGGGGCGCAGCGCCAGCACCGGCCCCAGCACCTCGGGGATCACATCGCCGGCCTTGCGCACGATGACGGTGTCGCCCACGCGCACGTCCTTGCGCTGCACCTCGTCCTCGTTGTGCAGCGTCGCGCGCGCCACGGTGGAGCCGGCGACCACCACGGGATCGAGCTCGGCCACGGGCGTCAGCTTGCCGGTGCGTCCCACCTGCACGGTGATATCGCGCAACAGCGTGGTCTTCTCCTCGGGCGGGAACTTGAACGCGACGGCCCAGCGCGGCGCCCGGGCCGTGTAGCCCATCGACTCCTGCTGAGCGAACGAGTTCACCTTCACCACCACGCCGTCGATCTCGTAGGGCAGGTCCTCGCGCCGCGCCACGGCGCGCTCGCAGAACGCGTGCACCTCCTCGCGAGTCTGGCACAGCTCGACGTCGGGGTTCACGTGGAAGCCAGCCTCGCGCAGCCACGCCAAAAGCTCCCACTGGCCCTCTGCGTTCAGGGCGCGCTCGTCGGCCACCGCGTAGATGAAGGTGGACAGGTCGCGGTTCGCCGTGATAGACGGGTCCTTCTGGCGCAGACTGCCGGCGGCGGCGTTGCGCGGGTTCGCGAACGCCTGCTTGCCGTTCTCGACGGCTGCGGCGTTCAGCGCGTCGAAGCTGGACTTCGGCATGTACACCTCGCCGCGCAGCTCCACCGGCGCGTCCGCGTCGCGCAATCCGCCCAGCGCGCCCTCGCGCAGGCGCAGCGGCACGTCCTTCACCGTGCGCATGTTTGCGGTGACGTCCTCGCCCGTGGTGCCGTCGCCGCGCGTGGCGGCGCGCATCAGGCGGCCGCCCTCGTACGTCAGCGCGATGGACGAGCCGTCGATCTTGAGCTCGCACACCACGGGCACCATGCGCCCGAACGCCTCCGTCACGCGCTCGATCCACGCGTCCAGCTCGTCCAAGTCCATGGCGTTGTCCAGCGAGTACATGCGCCGGGCATGGCGCACGGGAGCGAACTGCTCGCCCACGTAGCCGCCCACGCGCTGCGTGGGGCTGGATGGGTCGATCAGCTCGGGATGCGCGGCCTCCAGCTCGCGCAGCTCGCGCATGAGCGAGTCGAACGCGGCATCGGATATCTCGGGCGCGTCGTTGGCGTAGTACAGGTAGCTGTGATGCTCGATCTCGCGCCGAAGCGCGTCGATGCGCGCCGCCGGATCGCTGGTCGCTTCCGCAAGCGCCTGCTCGTCGAGCAAAGTCTGCTGTTCGTCTGCCATATTCGCCACCGTTTCGTGCAATCGGGAAGAAGGCCCCGAAACGATCGGGGCCTTCGCCTGTTTTCTTCGGAATTCTACCACGAGCCGCGAAACGCTGCGCGCTCGCCTCGGGGTTTCAGCAAACGCTCCACGGTAGCGCGCTTGCGCTACGCCACCATGGCTTTGCCGGCGTTCCAGCCGTAGAAGATGAGCGACGCGCCGCGCATCAGGATGAACACCGACAGGAACACGCCCAGCATGGCCGGAGCGATGAAGAACGTCAGGCCGCACAGCGCCCCGACGATGCCCGAGAACAGCATCCAGCCCCACATCGACGCGCCCATGTTGCGCACTTTGAACGCGCCGACGACCTCGAACACGCCGAACACGATGAAGAACGCACCGATGAACCACGCCAGCGCGCCGGCCGACACCAGCGGGTTCACCAAAAACAGGATGCCCAGCACGATGTCCAGCGCGCCGTAGGCCAGCGCCCACCCCGACAGGTCCATGGCCCGGCGGAAGCGGAAGTAGTTGACGATGTCGAAGATGCCCGACACCAGAAACGCCGCGCCGGCGATCACCGTGATGGTGACCAGCGCCAAGCCCGGCGCGAAAAGGAAGAACATGCTGCAGATGACGAGCAGGACGCCCGCGATGACGAGGCCCCAGTCGTGCTTGTTGGTCGTATCCATGAGATTGCTCCTTGGTCGCAGCGACCGCGCCGCGCAACGCGTCCGAAAACCGGTGCGGCGCCTTGGTTGTTTACCGCCATTCTAGCGCAGCGGCACGTCCGAACCCCCAGTTCGCGCAACCGTTTACGTACGGTTACGGGCGAATTCGACGCGTTGTCGCCGATTCGGCCCGCAGTCGCGCTCAGGCGCGATACGCGGTAGAATGCGAGCACGCGGTTCCTCGGAAGACAAGGCGGTGCGACCATGCAGAACGTTCGAGAATACAGCAACGACGAGCTGGTGGCCCTCGTGCCGCTGCCGGCCGACGACGCGAACAAGTACTCGCGCGGCACGCTGGCCGCCATCGTGGGCAGCGAGCGCTATCCGGGCGCAGCGTGCCTGGCGGCCTACGCCGGCCAGCGCATGGGCGCCGGCTACACCGAGGTGTTCACCAGTCCGTCGGCCGTCCCGCTCGTGCAAGGCTTTCGGCCCTCGCTCGTGGTGCGCCCGCGCGCGGCTCTCAAGGCGAACCTTCCGGCCGCGAAGCCCGGCAAACCGCGCGCCTACCTCGTCGGCTGCGGCTTCGACGCAGAAGACGTCGAAGCCGAGAAGCTCGTTCACTTCGTGCTGAAGCACGCCGACGCGCCCGTGCTGGTGGACGGCACCGGCCTGGACGCGCTCGTCTCCGCAAAAGGGCGACGCTTGCTGAGGCGGCGCTTCCTCAACGGGAACCCCACCGTGGTCACGCCGCACGCCGGAGAGGCGGCGCGCCTCGCACGCCCCTTCGACCTGCCTGTCGACGATCCCTGCGCGCTCGCCGAGGCGCTGTCGCTCGCCTATGGCGTGATCGCCGTGGTGAAAGGGCCCGTCACGTACCTCTCCGACGGCGAGCAGACGGTGCGCATGGCGCACGGCACTCCGGCGTTGGCGAAGGCGGGCACGGGAGATGTGCTGGCCGGCATGACGGCCGCGCTGCTGGCGCAGGGGCTCGACCCCTTCGAGGCGTCCGTGCTGGGCGCCGAGCTGCACGCCCGCGCCGGGTTGGCCGCCGCGGCGCGCTGGTCGACCATCGCTGCGACGGCGGAAGACGTCGTCGCCTGCATCCCCGACGCCATCGCCGAGCTCGCGAGCGCGTCATCCTGAGCGAGCGAGGGTTCAAAACGTGTCGAATCACCCGTCCCTTTGACACGGTTGTCATCCTGAGCGAAGGCCGCAGGCCGTAGTCGAAGGATCCCGTGCGGCGATAGCCGGAAGACCCTCGGTTGGCACCGCACGGGATCCTTCGACTCCGGCGGCTTCGCCGCCTGCGCTCAGGATGACGGCGAGACCCGCGGCGGCCGATCCTACCAGTGGCTGACCACGACGTCGCCCACTTTGATAAGGTCGTACAGCTCCACCGCCTTCTCCGGCGGCAGGTTCACGCAGCCGTGGCTGCCGTAGCCCGACTTGTACCGCGAGTCGCCGAACGCGGGCTGCCAATCGGCATCATGAAACCCGATGTAGTTGTCTACGAACGGCATCCAGGCCTTCACCTCGGTCTGGTATTCCGGCTCGCCCGTCTCGGGCTTCATCTGGCCGATCAGCTTCGACGGGCTCTCCTTGCCGTTGATTACGTAGACGCCCTCGGGGGTGTCGTGCTCGCCGTCCGGCGTGCCGGTGACCACGTCGGACTCCCACGCGAGCGAGCCTTCGTCGTCGTAGAAGCGCGCGTGCTGCTCCGTCAGATCGACGTCGACGTAGCGCTTGCCCCAATCGCGTCCGTGCAGCCCGTCGTAGGCGCCCGCCTCCTGTTCGCAAGGGATGGCCATGTCGCCGGTCTGCGCGGAACCCACGCCGTTCGTCACCGCCTCTTGCAGCTTGCCCTTGTCGATGATCCAGCCGTATACGCCGCCTGACACGGTCACCTCCTTGCCGTCGGCGCGCGTGAACGTGCGACGCGCCTGGTAGGTGTTGCACGCCGAAGCCAGATCCTGCACCCAGGCTGCCACCAGCCCCTCGTCGACGCCCACCGTCACGTCGTCGTGCAAGCGCACCCAACCGGCGATGGCATCGGCATTCACCTGCGCCACGGGCGTATCGCCCAGCTTCAGCGAGAAATCGGCTTTCAACAGGTTGTTCGCCTCATCGGCCGCCTTCGCCAGACGCTCATCGTCGGACAGCAGCGTGGGCTGCTGCAACGCATCCTCGGACAGCGTCGCGCTCGACCCCATCGCAGCGACGGCCGCGTTCACCGTCTCGGCCACCTTATCGGCATCGAGCGCAGTGCCGACGGTCTCGGCGCGCACGACGAACCGAGAGCCGCCGCTGTCGTAGTCGAGCCCGGCGTTGCGCGGCGCTTCGGCCTGCTCGTTGAACGCCTCGACGGCCTTCCGCACGGCTTCGTCCAGCTTGCCGTTCGAAGTGACCAGCTTGTCGGTTTCGTCGTGCACGGTGAATACCTCGACCGGCCAGGCCCACGGGCTGGCATCGGCGTGCATGGCATCCGTCACGCTGCTGCTGTTGACGGCCGTGCCCATGTCGGACGAGGCGAGCGTCAGCGAGAACCCCTCGCCCGACACGCTCAGCTGGTAGCTTTTCGCCACGTCGGTCAACAGATCCTGAACCTCGGCGGTGGTTTTCAACGACACGTCCTTGCCCATGATCGTGGTGTTGGGCATGAAGCGGTCCATGAACACGAGCGCGCCCGCCAGGTAGACGATCGCGATCACGGCGACGAGCGCGCCGCCCGCAATGAGCCCGGTCTTCTTCGCGAACGGAGGCTTCCGGTTCGACGACCCTTGTCGGCCGCCGTCCGCCGACTCCGGGCGCCCGCCGCGAACCGGCCCCGGTCGGCCGCCCCGCGACGCGGGCACGAACGACACGTAGCTTTCCGGCGCGCCGTCGGCCAAGGGAGGGTCGATCGAGTCGATGCGCCGCGTTCGCTGCGGTGCCGGGCGCGGCGCTGGCTGCGGCGCCGGTTGCTGCGCTTCGTGCTTGCCGCGCGTTTCGTGTTCTGGCGTCAACGTGCGCCTCCTCGCTTGCCAATGGCTCGTTCGAACCAAACTAGAAGGTTCGCCGATGGAATTCAATCCTTTCACTCAACAAAATAAAGAATTGGTTCAGACGCTCGACGAAGGGAGCGGCGAGACGAGACCGAGAGCGACATGTGCGCTTTTTCACCTAGCGTCGGCCGCCGTGCGGCTGGACGAGCTTGTCCGTATGCTCTAGCAGCGAACACGAGGCGGGATGGCAGAGATCGCGCGCTATGCACGATTCTAGAAGCTTGTTGTCAGAGACAAAAAAGGGAAAGCCCAGGTCGAAGTACATGGCGCTGACGAAAAATCATGCATAGCGTTGAATCTCTTCCATGCAGGGGAAGGACGAGGCACCTCGACGAGGAGGGCTCGCCCGTGCGACCCGCGAATGCAGGCGCGCCGCGCGAACTCTCGAAACGGCGCGCCTCGCGCGGGACGATCAGTTTGCTGGATCCTCGGAGGCCTTCTTCGGCGCGTCCATCTCGTCCAGCAGGCTACGAGCTTCCTTGAACTGCTTCGCCAGCTCCTCCATAGGGTTCACGCGCTCCTCTTGGGCGCGGACCGACTCCTCCGTGATGGCGAGCGCGCAGGCCACGGCGTCGGTGTGCGTGTACGAAAGCGACAGCGGCAGCTCGCGCACGCCCCGCTCGTCGGCTACCTCCTTAGCGCGCCCATGCAGCACCACGAAGGGGCGACCCTTCGCGTTGCGGCGCACTTCCACGTCGTGGTTGGCGATGCCGCGCGAGAACCCGGTGCCCAGCGCCTTCAGCACGGCCTCCTTCGCGGCGAAGCGCGTAGCGTAATGCACCTCGGGGTTCGCCGTGGACTCGCAGTAGGAGCGTTCCTCCTCGGAGAACACCTTCTCGCGAAAGCTGGGCGTGCGCTCCAAGATGCGGCGCATGCGGGCAATTTCCACGATGTCCACGCCAAGTCCCACCGCGCCCTCGACGCCCTCGAACGCCGCCGAAGCCGCCTCCGTCACGCTCTTCTCGCTCTCACTCACAACAATCCCCAATCACCCATATTCCAAAAACCGGTTTAAAGACTCAGCATCCAACCTGGCGATTCACCGACAGAGTACCGGCCCCTGCGGAGCGAATCCGCACGGCGGCGTCCACCAAGCGAGTTCCGCAGCGCAGCGAGGACTGTCCGAGCGACTGGACGTCGCCGTGCGGATTCGCGGTCCCACAGGTCCCCCCGTTACTCCACCGTCACCGATTTCGCCAGGTTGCGGGGCTGGTCCACGTCGCAGCCGCGCTCGACGGCGATGGCGCGCGCGAACAGCTGCAGCGGCACGCTGGCCGTGATGGCGCTGAACGCGTCGCGCACCTTCGGGATGTAGATGACATGGTCGGCATGGTGTCGAATGTCTTCATCCCCCTCGGTGGCGATGGCCACCACCATGGCGCCGCGCGCCTTCGCCTCCTGCAGGTTCGACACCAGCTTGTCGTACACGGGGCTCTTCGTGGCCACCGCGATGACCGGGAAGCCCTCGTCGATGAGCGCGATGGGGCCGTGCTTCATCTCGCCGGCCGGATAGGCCTCGGCGTGCAGGTAGCTGATCTCCTTGAGCTTGAGCGCGCCCTCGTAGCTGATGGCGGCGCCCATGCCGCGGCCCACGAACAGCGCGCTCGACGCGTCCTTGCACGCGCGCGCCGCCTCATTGATGGACGAGGAATCGGCCAGGATGCGCTCCACCTGCTCGGCCGTGTCGGCCAGCTCGTGGAACAGCAGGCGCACCTGGTTCGTCTTGAGCTTGCCCTTCACCTGGGCAAGCAGCATGGCGAGCAGCGTGAGCGACACCACCTGGCCCAGGAACGACTTGGTGGAGGCCACCGCGATCTCCTTGTTGGCCTTCGTGTAGATGACGCCGTCGCTCTCGCGCGCCACGGGCGAGCCCACCACGTTCGTGATGCCGAACACCTTCGCGCCCTTTACGCGCGCGTCGCGGATGGCGGCCAGCGTGTCGGCCGTCTCGCCCGACTGCGACACGGCCACCACCAGGGTGGACGGCGTGATGATGGGGTTACGGTAGCGGAATTCGCTGGCCACCTCCACTTCCGTGGGGATGCGCGCCCAACCCTCGATGAGGTTCTTCGCGATGAGGCCCGCATGATACGACGTGCCGCAGGCGATGACGTACACGCGGTCGATAAGGTTGAGCTCCTCCAGCGTGAGGTCCAGCTCGTCGATGGACAGCGCGCCGTTCACCAGGCGCCCCGCCAGCGTGTCGCGGATCACGCGCGGCTGCTCGTGGATCTCCTTCAACATGAAGTCGGGGTAGCCGCCCTTCTCGGCCACATCGAGATCCCAGTCGACGTGCGTCACCTCGGGCTCGTACGCCTCGCCGCGCACGTTGTAGAACGTGACGGCATTCGGCGTGAGCTTCGCCATATCGCCGTCGGCGAGCACCACCACGTCGCGCGTGTCGTCGATCATGGCGATGATATCGGAGGCCACGTGCGCGCCGTCCTCGGCCAGCCCCACCACGAGCGGCGAGTCCTTGCGCGCGGCCACGAGGGTGCCGGGCTCCTGGTCGCTGATAGCCGCAATGGCATAGGCGCCGATCAGGCGGTCGGCAGCCTCGCGCACGGCCTGCAAGAGGTCGTTGCTTTCGCGCAGGTTCTCCTCCACGAGGTGCGCGATGACCTCGGTGTCGGTCTGGCTCGTGAACGTATGGCCGCGGCCTTCCAGCTCTTCGCGCAGCTCGGCGAAGTTCTCGATGATGCCGTTATGCACGACGGCTACGCTGCCGTCGCAGGAGGTATGCGGATGCGCGTTCGCCTCGCTGGGGCGGCCATGCGTGGCCCAGCGCGTGTGGCCGATGCCGCAGGTGCCGGTCAGCTCGAGGGGCTCGACGAGCTGCGCGAGGCCGCTCACCTTCCCCTTGCAGTGCACGACTTCCAGCTTGCCGTCCTGCTCGACGGCGATGCCGGCAGAGTCATAGCCGCGGTATTCGAGTCGCGACAGACCTTCGATCAGGATGTCCTTGACGGGGCGCGTTCCGGTGTATCCGACGATTCCGCACATGATTAGCTCCTTTGTGCTCGGGTTCGCCGATAGTGTAGCGCACCGATTCCGCATGCGCGAATGCATGTCGGCCGAAGTCGCGCATCCGCTCAATAAACGCATCTTTCTCGTCAACGACGGAATCGGCGGCGCATGTTCGACAAGCCGGCCTCCGCGTCCTTCGACCCCTTGGCCAGTTTCGCAAGGACGAGCAGGAGATTGAGCGGGTACATCAGAACGAGGATTTTCCAAACAAGCCCCGTCCCAACCGTGCAGACCAGCCCGAACGTCGTCGATGATACGATCAAAGCCGAAAGCGCCGCCATAGCCTCCGAACCCGGCGACGCGGCCGATTTCGATCGGAAACGAGCCGTCGCATACCAGAACAGGCACGCGAGCATGCCGGCGCCCACGAACGTGCGCCCAGCCGTCGACACCGTTTCCATGCGAGACGAATCCGTCAGACACGCCGCGCACAGCAGCCCGAACGCCCCAGCGACGATCGTTGCCGTCTCCATGCGCCCGCTGGCCGCCATCCGCTCGCGATCGACAGGCAGAGCCGCCAGGAAGTAAGCGTTCAGCAGTGCGCAAACGAAAGGGTAAGCCGCCAGGGACGCCAAGATCCATGTAGCGAAGAACAGGTCGAAAGACCACTCGGCAAGCCAGCTTCCCTGGATGGCGCACAGGGGCACGGCGGCCAAGAAGCTCGCCGCCACCGAGAAGGACACGACCCCTTCGTCGACCATGCGAAAAAACAGTGAGAGACGAGCCGTGATTCCTCCTTCATTCAAGAATGACAGCCTGGAATGGTATCAGTATTTTTATCGTTTGATGATAAGAAGCCGGCACTTCCGGCGAACGGAACCCTTACTCTCCCCCGAGATCCAAATCAATCTCGTACACGCGCTCGGGGGCGGTCCGCCTCAAGCCCGCCTTGACGCGGGCCTCCCCCGTTTTACGACGCTCTTCGACGAGGCGATCGAACTCCTCATCGGTGACGATCTTCAGGATATCGCCCGGCTGGCAATCCAGCTCGAGACAGATTTCCATGAGGGTGTCCATCCTGATGCCGCGCATCTTCGCCTGGCGTATCCTGGACACGTTCACGGTCGTGTGCCCGGTGGCGCGCACGAGGTCCTTGCTGCTTTTGCCCTTCTCGAGCAGCACCGCTTCCAATTCGACTATCAGGTGCTTCGCCATATTCAAGCCCCTACAGGTAATCATCCGAATCGGCCTGCAGCAAAGCCCCGTACTTCCAAACGGAAGAGAGCGAGAAGCAAACGACAGCCCCAACGACGGATTTGACGTCGAGATGGATCGTTGGATATCGCCTAACTTGATCGGAAACAAGACCGATGTCGGCATTTCCAACGTGAATCATTTCAATAAAGTCCGGCGAAATGAAAAGATTCAGGGCAAACGACACGACGAACATCCAAGCGATGATTTTGATGTGCCTAGCATGCGAAAAAGTGAAAGGGGATCGCCCTCGAGAAACATCTTTGGCAACGCCTCTCATGACCAAAAGCATGACGCCGTAAACGACGCTCATAAGCATAGATGATATAAATTGGAACACTACATACGGATCAGGCGCTGTCGCTGTGGAAATATAGCTTAAGACCTCAAGGACGATAAGCACCGCTGATGAAGCGCACAACGCAACGAACAGAACTAAGAACAGTACGCTCAACCTCGAACCGAGCGCCCGCATCTTCGAAAGCGAGTCTTCAATTCTACGCATTGGCTTCATCACGCAACCGCACCAACTCTCTACATAGCAGGCTTTTTCACAGGCAAAGACTGCATTCCGATATCGAAGCAAATAAAACCTATCCCTATGCTATGGCAAATACCCAACGTAGACCCTTCGCTGTAGAACAACATATTCATTTCTCCTTTCAAATGTTGACTATTCCGATCCATATTCACATTCTACGATACGAATCGGCATGAAGTACAGGGCAACAAAAAAATTCGGCATCGCGAACGATGCCGAATTCCGAACCGCTTACGCTCTCGCCACGCCTACCCCAACATCCCTGGGGAGGCGTTGGCGTGTCGGACGAAATCGACGATACGCGCGATGAAACCGTCTTTGCCTCCGATCGCCTGTGCCCCTGCGCGCTGGTGAGACGGCGCGCCCAGCAGCGGGCTCTCGTCGCCGATGTAGTACAGCGTGGTGGTCAGCACCATGCCGATCAGCGCCACGGCCTCGAACGCTGGATCGATCTCGGACCGGATGAAGCCCTCCCTCTGACCGCGCGCCAGCTGACCCTCCAACACGTCCAACAAGCGCCCTTCGTAGTCGCGCATGGACCTTGACCACACGCGACCCTCGCGCCACAGCTCGGACACGAAGAAGCGCCCGAACGCCTTGTTCTCGAAAATGCTCGTGGCGAACAGCTCCACCATGCCGGTAAGCGCCTCGGGCGCGGTGGGAGCCTCCGCAGCGATGCGCTCGAAGCCCTCGATGAGCCCGCCGATCCCCTCTTCCAGGATGCTCTCGGCCATGACGGCCTTGCTTTTGAAGTGATAATACGCCACGCCCTTCGATACGCCGGCCGCATCGACTATCTCGTCGACCGTGGCCGCCGAGTACCCCTTCTCGCCGATCACCGCCAACGCCGCTTCGAGCAGCTGCTTGCGCGTCGCGCACGCTTTCTCGGTTCGCTTCGTTCCCATCATCGCATCACCCCCGCGGCCCGGCGTCCGTCGCCGGGCCGTTCGTCTGTCATTCCCCAGTGTAGCAGGTCGGAAACTAGCCGAGCTGCAGCACCGGATGCAAGTCCTCCATACGCACCGTGCGCTTGCGATACGCCACAAGACACGTCAGCGCGAAGCACGCAGCCCCGATTGCGAACAACACGAAGCAGTCGAAGCCCACGGTGCCGTAATCCAATCCCGTCATGATCTGGCGCATGCCCTGCACCACGTACGTCATGGGCATGTACGGGTTGATAACCTGGAAGAAGTCGGGCGTCGTCTGGATGGGGAACGTGCCCGCGCAAGCCGTCAGCTGCAGCATAAGCAGGATGATGGCGACGAACTTACCGGGGAACCCGAACGCCGCCATGAGCATCTGCATGATGGCCGCGAACACGAGAGCCGTGAGGTAGCCCATAGCGTAGAACGCGGGAACGTTGTCGATTTGCAGCTGCAGGCCGAATTGAAGCACCACCATGAGCAGCGTGGCCTGGATGAGCGAGAAGAACGCCACCGGCAGGTAGTTCGAGAACGCCACCGTGACCGGATTCGCGCCCGACATGATGAGGCGGCTGTTGAGCGGCTTGAACACGAACCCTGCCACAAGACCGCCTACCCACAGACCCAACGCCATGAAGTACGGGGCGAATCCGGTTCCGTAGTTCTTCACGGTGGTGTAGTACTCGTTCGCAAGCTCGACGGGATCGCTCATCACCTCGGACTTGCCGTCGATGTTCGTCGTCTGCTCGGCGGCGGTCTTCGCGCCGTCTGCGAGGGCGGTGGACAACTCGCCGGAGCCGTCCACTGCGTCGGTCAGACCCGAAGCGAGCGTACCGCTGCCCTCCTCCAACTGCACGGCGCCGGAAGCGATCTGCGCAGAACCGTCCTTGGCGCTTTGCGTGCCGGAAACCAGCTGACCCGCACCGTTCTTGGCTGCTTGGACGCCATCGACAAGCTGCGCCGCTCCGTCGTCGAGCTGGTTCGCACCCGACACCGCCGAGGACGCGCCGTCGTTCACCTGCGAGGCGCCGGACGCCACCTTCGAGGAGCCGGCTACAAGCGAGGACATGTTGGCGTTCACCTCGTTGGCGCCGGCGTCGAGCTGCAGCACGGCGGCGCGCAGCGAAGGAGCGCTGTCGACCAGCGGCGACACCGTGCCAAGGAGAGAGTCGGCGCCCTTTTGAACCTTCGCCGCGCCGTCCTTCGTTTTCGCGACGCCGTCCTTGAGCAGGGAGACACCGTCGTCCACTTGAGCGTCCATCAAAGCGAGGGCACCTTTGAGGTCGCGGGCGGAGCCTTGCAAGCCCTCGTTGATCTTCTTGGCCTGCTCGATGTACGCCGCCGCGTTCTTCGGGTCGGCCGCAGCGGCATCGAGCAGCTTGGCCTGCACGTTCAACGCGCCGTACAGCGAAGCCTGCGGATCGTCGTCGGACTCGGATCCGACACTACCGGAAATCGCGGCGGTGCCGGCCTTGACCTTCGCGTCGAGCGCATCCAGTCCCGCCGACAGGTTGTTGAGACCGCCGTTGACGGTTGTCTGCGACATGTCGTCGCTCGCGCCGAAGCCCGCGTCCAGATCGGCGACGCCTTGATTGAACGCGGCCACTTCGTCGTCCCCCGGCAGCGAGGCCGTGGCCTTTGCCAGCTCGCTTGCGCCGGCGGCGACCTTGCTGGTGCCGTCGGACTGCAGCCTGCCGGCGCCGTCTGCGACGCCGCTCGCGCCGGAGGCGACCTGGCCGGCACCGTCCTTCAGCTGGTTCGCACCCGCTACGAGGGATTGCGTTCCGTCTTTCAGCGCGAACGTGCCGCCGGACAAGGTGCCCAAGCCGCCGTCGAGCGACGATGCGCCGGAGACGAGGCTGCCCAGGCCGGCGTCCAGCGTCAGCGCGCCGTCCTTGAGCGTGCCGAGATTCGACGTGATGGCAACGCTTCCGTCATGTGCGGTGATCAGGCCGTTCTTCAAATCGCCCGCACCGTCGGCGGCCTTCTGGATGTCCTTGCCCGAATCGGCCACGCGCCCGAGCACGGTCGTCCAGTACTCGGCGGCCACCGTGTCGCTCACCCGCGTGCGCACTTCCTTCCACACCGTCTCGCCGATCTGGGACGCCAACATGTTCTCGCTCTGGTTGTAGTCGATCTTCAACTGGGCCTTCTCGGGTGCGGAGCCGTCGACCGAGGCGATGCTCTCGGAGAAGTCGGCCGGAATCGTGCACGTCATGAAGTACTCGCCGTCCTCGAGGCCCTTCCGCGCCTCGTCGGCCGACACGAAGTGCCAGCCCAGACCGTCGTCGGTATCCTTGAGCTGCTGCACCACATCGTCGCCGAGGTTGCGCTGCTCGGCGGCGATCACCGCGCCCCTGTCCTCGTTCACCACGGCCACGGGCACCGTGTTCAGGCGCGCGTACGGATCCTGGAACGCCGCCAGATACAGCGCGCCGTACAGAAGCGGCATGATGGCGATGGCGGCGATGACCACCCACATGATCTTCGATGCCGTGATGTTCTTCCATTCGAGGCCGGCGAACCTGAGTCCCTTGAACGCCATGAGCTACTCACCATCCTTCGACAGATACACCGTCGCGTCGGCCATGGCGGCCAGATCGCGCTCCACCACTCCCACGACGACGGCGACGTTGCGCGTGCGCGCCGCATCCAGCAGCAGATCGACGAGAGCCTCCGACTGCGACATGGTCAGCTGGCTCTCCACGTCGTCCACCACCACGGCATCGGGTTCGCCCACAAACGCAAGCGCGATACCCAGCTGTGCGAGCTTCTGCGATGTGAGATCCTTCACGCGCACGTTCGCCACGTCGCCCAGCTGCCACTGCCGCAGGTAGTCCGTAACCGCCTCGCGGCGCGGCTTACGACCGTACAGCTCGAACTCGGCTCCCAACGCATATGCCGCCGTCAAGCTGTCCTGGAGGTCGTTCAACCCGCTGAACAACCCCAGGCCCACGTGCCGCTCCGCCTTCGAGCGCTGGCGCGGCAGCTCGAATTCGCCCACGTTCAACGTTCCCTCCGTCTGCTTCATGCGGCCCGCCAGCGTGAGCAGAAGCGCCGTCTTTCCGCTGCCGTTGCGCCCGCGCACGGCCACCAGCTCCCCTTTGTGCACGTCAACGTCCACTTCGCGGTACGCGTATCCTGCGTACGTCTTCAACCCCAACCCGCGTGCGCTGATGTACGGTGCGCCGGCGAATGCGGCTCCCTCGCGCACGAACGTGCCCGATTCCGGACGCATCTGAAGCGCGTCCGCCCCCTTCGACGGCGGCTTCGCTCCATCCACCCACGGCTCGATGGTAGCCGGCTTCTCCTGCATGCCCATCACGTCCTTCGCGTCGTTCGTCAGCCTTCATTTTTTGACTGACTAGTCAGTTTTTCAAACGGAGTATAGCACCGTCGCGGACAGGTGCAAGGTCTCGCACCGCAAATGCGCAAATGTCCAGGGCTCGCGCAAGGTCGACCTTCCGCAGCGCGCCATGACGCCGAAAACGTCCCCGCATGGAGCGAACAAGGCGGTTTGGCAATCATATCGAAAAGGTAGGATACAGAGAGAAGCTGCCCCATCTGGTAAAACGTCAAGCAAACTGTTCCCACGCCCGCAGACGGGCGCGATGGGATGTTTCCGAAATTACCAAACCGAGCCGTTTTTACCTACAGCTCTCGATTTCGCCGTCCCCCTCCCGACAGGTGCGTTCGCAGCGCTCCCGCAATCGATCCTCGCTAACGCTTCGCGTAAAGTATTCTGGCATCGCCAAGCCTTCTCCTCGTTCTCCTTTAGTGGTTCCGTCGCAAAGCCGTCACGATGCCGTTATCTCGGGTATACTTCCAGCGAACGAACCGCGCGCGGATGCGCGCAATTTCGCGCAGAAACGGAGCTGCCATGAAAGCGAAGATGATCCATCGCTGCATCCACGTCCTCGACCTGGGCGCGTCGCTCGCGTTCTACGAACGCGCGCTGGGCCTGGCCGTTCAGAGGCGCATGGGGCCCGACGACGGATCGTGGGAAAACGTGTTCCTCGGCAACGAAAAGACCGATTTCCAGGTGGAGCTCACGTGGAACCGCGGCCGCACCGAGCCTTACGACAACGGCGGACGCGACACGCACCTGGCCTTCGAGGTGGACGACATGGACGCCGCGCGCGCCTTGCACGAGGAGATGGGCTGCGTGTGCTTCGTGAACGAGCGCATGGGCATCTACTTCATCGAGGATCCCGACGGCTGCTGGCTGGAAATCCTCCCGGCAGATCGCGCGGAGTAGCCTCCCGCACCCTTCTCGCAACATCGAGGCATCCAGCCTCCCCATTCCCCACAATCCTCATGACAACGGGCGGCATCCGCGCAAGGCGGGTGCCGCCCGCACGTTTGAAACGCGTTGGAGTCTTCGGCAACGCACGGGTAAACCGCGTTGGAAACGGTTGCACGAAACGTGGAAACCGCGCTGGAAACGCGTGGCAGTTGCGCTGGATTCGAAGGTGCTCCGCGCTGGACGCACGCCATCAAAACGTAAGACCAGGTCGTTATCATGGAAGCACGGTAAATTGCAGCGGCGCCGCCATCGGCGAGACAGGGAACGGCCATGGCTCGGCGCCGCTGCAAACCGTACGAAACGCGGCGGGCGGAAAGCATCCAACTCGGCCGCCCGTCGCATGAAACCCTTACGCACCGCACGAGCTTGCTAAATTATAAATAGTATTGACAATAAAAGGGATCGGGGATAGGATGGTCAAGCGCAGAGAGGTCGTCAGGTTTTTCCGGCAGAACGGCTTCAAGAACGAAGGGGCACAAATCACGACAAGTTCAGGCATCCCGACGGCAGAAGAACCGTTATCGAGCGACATAGCGAGATCTCAAACCAGCAATTTGAAGTCATGAAAAAACAGGCCGGACTCAAATAGCCCACCCCCTCCGAAGGAGACGAGCATGAAGCACGTGTACGAGTTTGAAGTGTTCCTCGATGAGGGCCGCTACACCGTCTGGCCCTTCGATTTCGAGTGCGGCGGCACGTCGGGCGCCACGTTTCGCGAAGCGTGCGAGATGGCGGTCGATTGGCTGAAAACCGTCGTTGAGGATTACGCGATGCACGACGAGGCAACTCCCGAGCCCACCTTCGACAACGAGCCGCGCTACGGCGGACGGATCATCACCGTCGCCATCGACGCCGGGCTGGAAACCATCCCCCGCATGACGGCTGCCGAAGCCGCGCGCGCCTTGGGCGTGTCCCCCTCGCGCGTCAGCCACATGATCCGCGACGGCCTCCTCGAGTCGTTCAAGTACGGGCACAACACCTGGGTGACGGGCTACAGCGTGGAGGCCCGCCTACGCGAGCGCCCTCCCGCAGGCCGTCCGAAGCGCAAGCCCGCCGCCAGCGCGGAAGACCGGCCGCAGGCGCTCGAAGCCTAGCCGGCCCTTCCCTCGCACCCCACCCCCGAAACCGAGGAGGGAGCCGCACCGCGGCTCCCTCCTCCACTCTCAAACCCTCGACGGATCATGTCGCAAGCGCGCTAGTTCCCCGCAGCGCGCGCAGCCTGGTAGGCTTCCACCAGCTTCTTCGTCACGTCGGCCGGTGCCGGCTCGTAGCCTTCCAGCTCGATGGAGTACGACCCCGAGCCGCGCGTGATGGCCCGCAGGTCCTTCGTGTACGTGACCACCTCGGCGTAGGGTACGCGCACCATGATGACCGTCTCGCCCGCGTCGTTCGAGTCGGTGCCCACGATACGGCCGCGGCGCGTGGAGATGTCGCCCATCACCGCGCCGGCGTACTCCTCTCCCACCGTCACGTCGAGGTTCGCCATGGGCTCCAGCAAAATGGGGTCGGCCTTCTCGCACGCGGCACGGAAGCCGATGCGCGCGGCTGTCTTGAACGCCATCTCGTTGGAGTCGACGGAGTGGTACGAGCCGTCGTACACCGCACACTTGATGTCTTCCATAGGATATCCGGCCAAGAAACCCTCGCGCATGGCATCCTGCACGCCCTTGTCGATGGCCGGCAGGTAGCCGCGGGGAATCTTGCCGCCCACGATCTCGTCGACGAACTCGTAGCCCGCTCCCGGATTCGGCTCGATGCGCAGCCAGCAATCGCCGAACTGCCCCGCGCCGCCCGTCTGCTTCTTGTGACGACCCTGCGCCTCGGCCGTCTTGCGGATGGTCTCGCGATACGGAATGCGCACGGGGATGAGCTTCGCCTCCACGCCCGTCTGCTCCTTGAGCCGGGCGATCAGCGTCTCGATCTGCGCCTCGCCCATGGCCGTGATCACCGTCTGGTGCGTCTCTTCGCTACGGTTGATGATCAGCGTGGGGTCGTTCTCGGCCGCGCGAGCCAGAAACGTTCCCAGCTTGTCCTCGTCCTTCTTGTTCGCCGCCTCGATGGCCACCGGGTACTGAGGGACGGGCAGCGGCAAGGGGTCGATGGCCACGTCGCCCGACTTCGACATCGTGTCGCCGGCACGCGTATCGGTGAGCTTCGGCACCACGATGATGTCGCCGGCCTTCGCGCTCTTCACGTCGGTGGCCTCCTTGCCCATCATCACGTAGAGGTGGCCCAGCCGGTCCTTCTTGCCTGTGCGCGCGTTGATCAGCTCCATGCCCGGTTCCAGCACGCCCGAGATGACCTTGAGGAAGCTCAAGCGGCCTACGAACGGGTCGGACACCGTCTTGAAGATGAACGCGGCGGGCTCGCCCGTCTCGTCGACGAACGTCTCCTCGCCGTTGGCCAGACGGAAGCGCCCGTGATGGCGAGGATGCGGGAAGTAGGTGGCGATGTCCTCCATGACGCCCTGGATGCCCTGCTCGATGATCGTGGAGCCCACGAACACGGGAATGAACAGCTCCTGCGCGATGGCCTTGTCCAACAGCTGCTCGAGCTCGTCTTGGGTGAGCTGCTCCTCGCCGTCCAGGTACTTCATCATGAGATCGTCGTCGGCCTCGGCCACGAGGTCGCACAGCTTGTCGCGCGCGGCTTGGGCGGCATCGGCGTACTCGGGCGGAATCTCCTCGATGCGCTCCTTCTCGCTGCCGGCATCGAAATAGCGCGCCTTCATGCGAATGATGTCGATGACGCCCTCGAAGTCCTTGTCGACGCCGATAGGAATGGTCACCGGTCCCAAACGCGAACCGAAGCGCGCATGCAGCAGCGCCATGGCCGTGTCGAAGTCGGCGTTCTCGCGGTCGATATGGTTGATGAACACGGCGCGCGACAGACGCATGTCCTCCGCCTCGCGCCACAGCTTGGTGGTCATGACCTGCGGGCCTACCACGGCGTCCACCACGAACAACGCCATCTCGGCCGCTTGCATGGTGGCCAGCGTGTCGCCGATGAAGTCGGGGTGGCCGGACGTATCAAGCAGGTTGATCTTGTAGTCCTTGTACGGAATGGGGGCAATGGAGGTGCCGATGGTGAATTTGCGCCGGATCTCCTCATCGTCGTAGTCGAGGTAGGATTTCCCGTCGTGCGTCGTGCCCATGCGGGGCGTACGGCCGGAGACGTGCAGCATCGCTTCGGCGAGCGATGTCTTGCCGGCGCCGTCTTGGCCCACCAGCACAATGTTTCGCACGTGTTCGGTAGCAGGAGCTGCCATGTTGACCACCAACTTTCCTGTTGCGTGGCCCACGCCGTTGTCGTTTCTGCCAAGGCGCGAACCACAGTCGAGCCTAACCTACGAACTTCAAACGCGATCTTGAAACCTTGACCCATAGTGTATCGCAAAACAGCCGCTTTCGGCGTCCACAACGACGGAATTAGGCGGGCTCGGATCACGCTCCCGATGCCCCTCGCATCCATCTTTGAAGAAGCCGCGAGCAACACGTTACCGAACGGTGACGAACTCGTAGCCGCGGGCGCGCCGCACGACATGCGGTTCGCGCAGCCCGTATAATCGAAGCAGACACGCGGCACGAAACCGCACCCCACCGTAAGCGAGGAGACCATGAGCGACCCAAGCCCCATCATCGACGTCAACCCCGTCGCAAGCACCAGCGACGCCGCGAAAAGCGCAAGCCCGTCGGGCAGCGACACGTTCCGCGCGCCATCGTACGGGAAGGACGCCGCGCAGGCCGCCGTTAACGCCACTATCATCGACGAAGGGCGCGTCTCGAAGAAGAAGCCCAACCGCATCGGCGGCGCCGTGCAGACGGCCATCGGCGGCGCCATCATGTTGGTGGGCGTGCCCATGCTCATCCTGCCCGGTCCCGGCTTGCTGGCCATCGGCGGCGGCGCCGTCATAGCGGGCAACGGCATCAAGAAGGTGCTGGGGAAGTAAACCGGCCGCAGCAGAAACGAAGCGGGCCCATCATCGCGATGGGCCCGCTTCTTCATTTCGGAACAGCTTAGAACGAGAGCGTCTGCGCCGCGTCTGGCTCTTCCCGATACTCACCGAACGCAGAGCGGTAACTGTAGTTCGTGAGCCCGCGCAGCTCATCATCGTCTGCGGCGTAGTACGACACCATCTGGACGAACTCGCCGGTCATATAGTCGTGCTTGCGATACATGATGCCCGAATGGTAGCCGGTTCCCGTCTCGCCCGTCTCGGGATCCGTCCATGTGCTCTCCAAGAGCGTCACATCGTCTTCGGAAATGAGCTCCATGTACGGTCCCATAGCTTGCCATCCGTAGGGCTTGAGCGATATGCTCACCGTTCCATCGGTCACGTCCCAGCCGGTCAGCTCGTAGCCGCCGAACTCGCTCGTCTCCAATGTGGTGCCGATTCGAGAGACGTCCACATGTTGTACGTTTTCCTCATTCCTCGCTTTACGCTCCTCGACCGTCATCGAGTCCCAGTCGAGCGCGTTCAACATCGGCGTGAACGTGACGCTATGCGCTTCGGGCGAGAGATTGGAGAACTCGATAATCTGCGAACCCTCCGGATTGACGCCCGAACCATCGCCAGCTTCGACCGGAGTCAAAACGTTGCCCTGGTCATCGGTTACCTTAAGCAAATGAGGACTCAGCACGTTCTCGGGCGGGCCGTAGGAAGAACCGTATTCGCCTTGCTCTCCCGTCCACTCGTTGTCGTTGCGCACGACCATCACGGTGCCCAGCTCGGATGCCGTGAAACGCTGGATGCCCATCGTCTTGTCGCCGTCGCTCGTATTGAACACGAGGTCGTGCGCGCCCAGCTCGCGCGGACTGGCCACCGTGCTCAGGTCGAGGCCGACATCGAACGTGAAGGGCTCGTCTCCTTCTTCGAACTGCTTCCACATCGCATAGCCTTCCAGCGCGATGTCCACCTGGTCGGGAAGCGTCGCTTCCGGCACGATGCGCTCCATGATCTTCACCTTGCCGTCTTCTTGGTACGCATCGAGCACGTAGACGGAATCTTTGCCGATCGCCTCGCCGTTGCTCGAAAGACTGTACGAGAAGCGCGGAGCAAGCCGCTGCAAGCGCGCCCATTCGTTTTCCTGGGAGCCCTCGTAGTTCGACTGCTCGGTCAGGTCGAAGCCGCCCTCCTTCTCCAACGTGAAGAACAGGTTGACGATGTTGCGATCGCACGACACCGAATCGAGCGTCACCTGCACGCCGTCGACTTCAACGGTATCGCCCACCTCGGCGTTCAGGCTGGAAACCCCGGGCTGCAAGCTGTTGTATATGGGCAGGTTGTTACCGCCCCCGAAAAATCCGACATCGCCCGGCTGCATCTGCACCAGGCGCGATGCGGCGAAGGCGACACCGCTCAACAGCACGACGAGCACGGCCGCAACCGCCACCATCGCACCGCGGCGCGCCACGCGGACGCCCTTGCGCTTGCCGTGCGCAGGCTCGGCAGACCGCCGCTTGACCGGCTGCCGACGCTGCGGAGCGCCCGCGCCCGACGGCGTGGGGCGATCCTGAGGAACGGAGCCCAGCGACGCGTACACGCCGTCGAGCTTGACCTGCACCTGCGGGGGAATCGGGCCCGCGTCCAAATCCCGGATCACCGCCCGGCGCAGCTCGTCTTCGTTGTCGAACCTCTCATGGCTCATCGCGCCACCTCAACTTCCTCGTTCGAGCCTTGCGAATAGGCAACCTTGAAGCGGTCCCGCGCCCGCGACAGACGGGTGCGCACGGCACCTTCCGACACGTTCATGATCTGGGAGATCTGCCGCACAGGGAAATCGTTCACGTAGAACAGCACCAGCACCAGCCGATCGTCGGCCGACAGCGAGGCGATGGCGTCGCGCACATCGAGCGCCTCGTCGCGGTCGGGATCGCGCCGCACGCCCGCGCCCGCCAGCATCTGGCCCGCCGACGGCTCCCACCATACGCCCGAGCCGTCCACGTCCGCGGCGAACAGCCCCATGGCGCACGGCGTCTCGCGGTTGCACTGACGACGCATGTCGTAGCAGACGCGCAGCAGGATGCGCATGAACCACGTGTTCACTGCGCTGCGGCCGCCGAAACGCGGCATGGCGCGCCACGCTTTGACCGCCGTCTCCTGCAGCGCGTCGGACGCATCGTCCACGTTGCCGAGCACCGCCATCGCAGCGCGCCACAACGGCTGCTTGCTGTGCTCGAACAGCGTGGCGAACGCCTCGCCGTCGCCGTTTCGCGCTCGCTGTATCAGATCGTCCACGCGGGTGCCCCTTTCAAGGTCGGTTACCTATTAGACGCGCCCCGACGCGAAAAGGTTACACCCGGTTCAAGAAAATTCGCCCGATGCCCACGACCATGCGAAGAAGACCGGCAGCGGCGGATGCGTTGTCGCCCCAAAGCCTCGGAATATTGCCCGAAACCGCGGCTTTGGGGTGACAACGCATCCGCCGAGCCCAAAGACCGCACATCCACGGCGCAAGCCGCTACAGCGGGCGCATGCGCACGCTCATGTCGAGGGGCTTGGCGGAGAAGGGCGCCGTGGTGGCCAGGCCGTCCACGCCGGTTGCCGCGTACGCGCCCGCGTTCTGCGGGTTCACGCCGCCGGCCGCGATGAGCGTGACGTGCGGGTTGATGGCGCGCAGCTCGCGCACAAGCGGCTCCAGCTCGTCAACGGGGACCTTGTCCACCTGGATGCCGTCAACGCCAGCGCGCGCCAGCACGCGGGCACGCTCGGCATCAGCCTCCACAAACAGCTTCTTCTCAACGCAGCGGCCCTTGATATCCGGCAGCTGCTCCACGAACGCCTCGAAGCCGCCGAAGAACGTGAGGTGATGGTCGAACACCAGCACCGTCTCGGACAGCCCCAGCCGGTGCGGGAACGCCCCTCCCGCCATGACGGCCTCGGTCAGCAGGTCTTTCGCGCCCGGCATGCTCTTGCGCGTGGTCAGCACCTCGCAGCGCGGGTTCGCCGCGTGGGCCGCGTCCACCATCGCGCGGGTTTTCGTGGCCACGGCCGACATATGGTCGAACACGTTGAGGCACACCTTCCACGCCGCATGCAGGTCGCCCGCGGTGCCGCGCACGCGGAAGAACGCCTCGCCCGCAGTCGCGCGCTCGCCGTCGCGACGCGCCTCCACCACGTCGCAGCCCAGCTTCCCCATGATACGCGCGACCACGTTCGCGCCGGCCAGCACGCAGTCTTCGCGCGTGAAGTACTCCATCTCGCCCGGCTCGTCGCCGATGCCCAGCACCGCGCACGTCAGATCGACGTACGGCACGTCCTCCGCGATGAACCCGTCGATGCGCGTATCGGAAATCCTCAGCATGCCGCCCCTTCCCTCTTCACGATTGTATTCATCCCAGAATAGACCAACGCGCCCACCGTGCCTAGCCGTACTTTGCGCACAACACCGCGCGAAAATGCTTTCACCCGAAACAAAACGAACCGATGTTTCACGTGAAACATGCGTACCGAAGCGCCGAGAACGTGCGAACCATGTCGGAGCGTGTGGAAACGACGTTGGAAACAGGGGCAAACGGCATGGAACCCACGTGGGAAATGCGTGAGATTCGCAGCAGATCGAGAAAGATCTGCGCTAGATGCACGCCATCTGCACGTAAGACGAGCTCGCTATAATAGGAGGCACGAACTCGCCAGGCGGGGAGGATAGCACCCTCTTTACATCCATTTCCGAATTCTAGATAAACGGAAGGGGGTGTCCTCTATGGATGGCATATTGCTGGATCTTATCGGGGTGATCTTGCAGGTTCTCGGCCTCATCGCTGCCTTCGGCAGCCTGACGGTCGGGGTAGCCTCGCTCACACTTCAAGCGCGGCTGAAAGATACGCCCCGGTCGTCCCAAAAGGACGAACCGGGACCAAAATAAACATCCGAACCGCCGAAGCGAGTCCGAGAGCCGTGGGGAGTACCCGCTCCCTGCGGCTCGCCTGCCAGTATACGCAAAGGCCCTCCGTCAAGCAAGCCGCCCACCCGGCAGCACTCGCCCTACAGCTCGCCGATGATGCGCTTCGTGCGGGCCTCGACCTCGGCCTTCGCTCGCTCGATGTCCAGCGTGGGCCACTCGCCCTCGCGATACACCACGACCCCGTCGCACATCGTCAGGCACACGTCGGCGCCATGTCCCGCGTACACGACGTTCACCAGCGGGTTCGTCATCGGCGCCCACGACGGCCCCGACGTGTCCAGCACGCACAAGTCGGCCTTCGCCCCCACGGCCACGTACCCGCAGTCGTCGCGCCCCTGCGAAAGCGCGCCCACGCGCGTAGCGGCCGTAAGCGCCTGCTTCGGCGTGACCACGGCCGGATCGTTCGTCGACCCCTTCGCCGTCAGCGCCAGCAGGTACATATCCTGCATCATGTCGTGGTTGTTGTTCGACGCCATGCCGTCGGTGCCCAGGCACACGTTCACGCCGCGCGCGAGCATCTTCGCCACAGGGGCGAAACCGCTGCCCAGCTTCATGTTCGACGCCGGGTTCGCCGCCACGAACACCCCGCGCTCCGCCAGCACGTCGATGTCGCCGTCGTCCACCCACACGCAGTGCGCCGCCGTCACGGGCACGTCGAGCACGCCCAGGCTCTCGAAGTAGCGCACCGGCGTCAAACCGTCGTGGCGCTGCTTGCACTCCTCGTGCTCGAGGCGCGTCTCGGAGACGTGCACCTGCAACCGAAGCCCGTGCTCCTTCGCGTACGCCGCCAAATCGGCCACGGCGCGCGGGTTCGACGTGTACTCGGCATGGATGTTGCAGTCCACCACGATGCGGCCATCGCCTGCGCCCTGGACATCGCGGATGAGACGGTCGAGGTTCCCCTTCACCGGCAGGTCGTCCAACCCTTCGCCGTTGAAGGCAAGAAGCGAGTCGGACAGGTTCATCTTGATGCCGGCGTCGAGCGCGGCGCGGGCGCCCTCCTCCATGTGATAGTACATGTCCGAGAAGCTCACGCAGCCGTACCGCGCCATCTCGGCGCAGGACAGAAGCGTGCCCCAGTAGCAGTCTTCGGGCGTGATCTTCGCCTCGAACGGAAACACCATGTCGTTCAGCCACGCCTGCAAAGGCAGGTTCTCGGCGTAGCCGCGCAACAGCGTCATGGGCGCGTGCGCGTGGGCGTTGTAGAACGCAGGACACAAGAGCTTGCCACGTCCGTCGTACACCTCTCCGTACCTCGCCGCTTCCTCGCCCGCCGGAGCCGCATCCCCCACGTAGGCGACGCGCCCGTCGCGCACGCCCACCCAGCAATGGGAGCGGAAATCAAGGTTCTCATCCAACAGGTCGATATCAGCGAACAGCATGCGCGCTCCTCCGTCTCCGCGCGCGCCCGGCGCGCAGGTCGATTCCTTCCACCTAAGTATAAAGCTTATGCTATCATCCAGGTGAGACGAGTGGCGCTCCCGCCGCACGGGGGCGCTGAAAACCCAGAAAGAAGGAATCATGGCAGAAGAATGCACGCACGAGTGCAGCAGCTGCGGCGAGTCCGGATGCAGCGACCGCACCGCCCAGGGCCCCAGCACCATCGAGACGAACTCCCGCTCCAACATCAAACACGTCATCGGCGTCGTGTCCGGCAAGGGCGGCGTGGGCAAGTCGCTGGTCACCAGCCTGCTTGCCAGCGAAATGCAGAAGCGCGGGAAGAACGTGGGCATCCTGGACGCCGACGTCACCGGACCGTCCATCCCGAAGACCTTCGGCATCACGAACCCGCTGACCGCCGACGCCGACGGCATCCTGCCCGGCCAGACGCAAAGCGGCATCAAGGTGATGTCCACCAACCTCATGCTGCCGAAAGACGACATCCCGGTGGCCTGGCGCGGCCCGGTCGTCTCGAACGCCATCCGTCAGTTCTACAGCGAGACGAACTGGGGCGAGATCGACTACCTGTTCGTCGACATGCCTCCGGGAACCTCCGACGTGCTGCTCACCGTGTTCCAGTCGCTGCCGGTTGACGGCATTGTCACGGTATCCGCTCCGCAGGAGCTGGTGGCCATGATCGTGGGCAAGGCCGTGAACCTCGCGCACGACATGAACGTCGAGCTGCTGGGCCTCGTGGAGAACATGGCCTACTTCGAGTGCCCCGACTGCGGCAAGCGCCATCACATCTTCGGCGATCCGCAAGGTGCGGCCGTGGCCGAGCGCTACGACATCCCCGCCTACGCCACGCTGCCCATCGACCCCAGCTTCGCGCGCCTGTGCGACGCCGGAAAGGTGGAGGACTACGACGTAGCCGGCGCGCTTGACCCCATCATCGCGCAAATCGAGGCCGCGAAGCAGGACTAGCGCCGCATCGGGTGCAGCCGTCAAGCAAACCGCCCGCAGTTGAAAGCCTCTCCGGAACCCCGGAGAGGCTTTTTCACGCCGGGAGGCCTTACGGATGCGCGTCGAAGTAACCCGTCTGACCGCGCACTTGCCAAGCGCACACGGCTAGCGCGATGACGAACAGGCCGCTCACAAGCGAGGTGAGGTCGCACGTGCCCGCAGACACGCTGCTGGCCAGCGCCCACGCCGTCAACATCGCATCGACGAACGTGATCCAGAAGAACAGGGTGATCTTGCGCGGATTCCGCGCTCCGCGAAGGCCGAGGAATCCGATGGCCAGGTTGAGGCACGCTCCCGCCATCGCCATCGCGCCCACAACGGGCTCGGCCAGCACCGAGGGCTCGACGTCAAGCACCATGCGCGCGAACAGGTAAGCACCCCACAACGCAGCGCCCAACAGCACTTCCGCGATAGCCCACACGATCACGAACAGGCAGAGACGTCGAAGCCACACCTGCCAAATCGTCATAGGAGCGCCGTTTTCGCCCACCGACTGAGGTTCCGCACGGCTATCTGCCGCCTCGACCATATCCTTCACCCCGCTTGCCGTCATCGGACGCAATGCGTGCACAATAAAAAAACGACGGATGCATCGCATCCGTCGTAGCAAATATGGTGGAGCCTAGGGGGATCGAACCCCTGACCTCATGGCTGCCAGCCATGCGCTCTCCCAGCTGAGCTAAGGCCCCGTAAAAGTGCGAAGCCTAGTATACCGGAAGAGGAAATCCGGTCAAGCACTTTTTTCGAAAAAAATTATGCAACCGCTCAAAGAGGAAAATCGATCAATGGGAGCCGCGCTGAACCTTGACCTTATCGCACCACGTCATACGCAAAAAAAGGCGCACACGTCACCCGACTAGTCTTTCTGAGAAGGCCATGCATATGGTAAGGTAAGTTGGTATCAACCATTCTTAGACACCGTCACATCGATCGGAGCGAAGCATAGCACCGGCAAGAACATTCAGCCCTTCTCGGCTTCAACCGATGATGTTTGCCTGGGCGTTCGTCATCGCGTTCACCTGTACGGTCGCAACGACCACGTATCCCGGATCCTCGCGGGCTTTCGCCGACGAGTTCGCCACGTTCGGCAAGCGCGTCGTGACCGTCGCCTACTTCGAAGACGGCGACTATATGTCCACCGACGAAGAAGGGCGCTACGTTGGGTACAACATCGAGTATCTCAACGAAATCGCACGCTACGCCGACTGGACATACGAATACGTCAAGTACCCTAGTTGGGAAGAGGCCTGTGCCGCGCTTGAAGCGAGCAAGGTGGATCTGCTTCCCATGGTGTACTACACCGAAGACCGAGAGAGGCGGATGATCTTCTCGGCATCATCGCTCTGCGAGATTTCCACCACGCTCAACGTGAGGCTCGACGACACGCGTTACGCCTACGAGGACTTCAAAACGTTTTCCGGCATGCGCGTGGGGGTAATCGCGAACAGCCAGGACGCCGAAGCGTTCGCACAATACAGCGAGAAGAACGGCTTTTCGGCGGATATCGTGGCCTACAGCGTTACCGGAGACCTGCTGAAAGCGCTCGACGAAGGAGCGGTGGATGCCATTGCCATCACGTATCTCGGGACGAATTCGCGCTTCCGAACCGTAGCTCAGTTCGCCCCCGAGCCTTTGTACATCGCCCTCTCGCCCGAACGCACCGACATAGCCGATGAGCTCGACAGCGCGATGAGCCGCCTCAAGCTGCGCGACCCCGACTTCGCCACGTTGCTGTACGACCGCTACTTCAGCATCAACACCGACCAGGATCCCGTCTTCACCGAAGACGAGTACGCCTATCTGGCGTCGGCTCCCACCCTGCGCGTGGCCTACGATTCGTATCGCGCGCCGCTTTCCTACACCGACCCCGAAACCGGCGCGTTCGCCGGCGCGGTCGCATTGCTGTTCGAAGACATCGCGCAGATCACCGGGCTGAAGTTCGAATTCGTGGCTGCGGACTGCCACGACGAGGCCGTCCGCCTCGTCGAACGCGGCGACGCCGACATCGTGTACGACGTCGATCGAGAATCCGACCCCCAGGCGATCAAAAGCCTCGACACCACCGGCCCCTATCTGCGCGACCCCATGGCCCTTGTCGCAGGACCGAATCCTTCCGGTTCGCGCGTCGCGCTGCCAAGCGGCTTCTCGCTCGCCGCGAGCACGGCGTACTCTTCGTACGCCGAATACGACATCGTGTACTGCGACACCCCGAAAGATTGCTTCGATGCAGTGCTTGAAGGCAAAGCCGATATCGCCTTTGCCGATACCCACGTGGCGAACTACTTGCTGGCGGAACCCCAATACGAGAGCCTGAGCGTCACCACCATCACCTCCTTCTTCAACAGCATGAGCATCGGCGTGAGCCGCAACGCCGACCGACGACTGGTGAGCATCCTCGACCGCTGCGTGCAGTACACCGCCGAAAGCAAGATGACCACCTGGCTTTCGCAAAGCAGCCTCGCCGTACATCCCATCAGCCCTTTCGACTTCTTGCGCCAGTATCCGGTGCAATTCATGGCCGGCATCGTCGCACTGCTCGGCTCCGTGCTCGGCGTTGCCCTGTACGTCAGCCATGTGAAGCTTCGCGCGGCGCGGCGAGTGGAGGACTTCTCGTTCACCGATCCGCTGACCGAAGGCTGGAGTCTCGCCCGCTTCCGCTCCGAGGTGGGCGCTCAGATGGCGAACGCCCGCGATGGCGCTTACGCCATCGTGTACCTCGACGTAAAGAGCTTTAAAGGCTTCAACGCAGCATTCGGCTACGCCACGGGCGATCGCGTGCTGCTCGACCTCAACGGCACGCTGGCCGGCATGAAAGCAGCCGACGAACGATACGCGCACGTCATCGCAGACGAATTCGTGCTGTTGGTTCGCTGGAGAGGCTGGGACGCGCTGCTGGAGCACTTCGATGAACTGGACCGTCGCTTCAACAGCACCGAAACGCTTACCGAGCTATCGCACCGGCTCATGCTGCAGGCCGGCGTCTGCATCATCGAGCGCAGCGCCGAAACGCCGCGCATCGACGTGCAAACCATCATCGAGTTCGTGGACGCCGCACGCTACGCCCGGGACAGCATTGGGGAGGCCTCGCGCAGCACCGCAGCATTATACTCGGCGAGCATGAAGGATCGCGACATCGCCGAACGCGCGCTGGTGGCCGCCGCGCACGACGCGCTCGAGCGCGGGGAGTTCACGGCCTATTACCAGCCGAAGGTGGAAATAGCGACGAACCGCCTCGTGGGCTTCGAAGCGCTCGTTCGTTGGGAATCGCCTGAACGCGGCCTCGTGCCGCCCGACGAGTTCATTCCCCTGTTCGAGCGCACCGGCCTGGTCGTCGACTTGGACTTGCAGGTATTTCGCCTCGTCTGCGCCCGTATCCGGGAGCAGCTGGACGCGGGAGAACACCCGCTCGTCATCGCCTGCAACTTCTCGCGCTTGCACATGCAAAACGACGCGTTCCCTGAAACGGTGAAGAGCATCGTCGACGGATTCGGCGTGCCCATCGAGCTGCTGGAGCTCGAACTGACCGAGAACATCGTCATGGAAGACCTCGAACGCGCCGAACGGCTGTGCCGCCGTTTAAAGGATCTGGGCTTCCGCATCGCCATTGACGACTTCGGCAGCGGGTACTCGTCGCTGGGCACGCTGCAGAACCTGCCGATCGACGTGCTGAAGCTCGACCGCAGCTTCCTCATGAGCAGCGAGAGCGGCGAGCGCTGCAAGGCCATCCTGGACGGCGTGGTGTCCATCGCCGACAAGCTGGCCGTGAACGTGGTGGTGGAAGGCGTGGAAACGCGCGATCAGGCGTCCATGCTCGTGCGCATGGACGATCGCATCATCGCGCAGGGGTTCCTCTACTCGCGCCCCGTCCCCCGGGACGTCTCGGACGCGCAGTTCGCCGTCGGCTTCATCGAGCCGAACGAACGCCCGTAGCGGCCACGCGGTTGCCGGAACGAGAAACGGGGGCGGCCGTTCACGCGGCCGCCCCCGTCGTCGTTACGCTTTTTCAGATGCGTAGAATACCGCTTGGTCGAACACGTCGGTCACCGACTTGCCGTCGATGAAGGGGAGCGTCAAGAACTCGCTCACCGTCGGCACCAGCTCGCTCGCGTCGACGTAATGTCCCTTTTCGTTGAGCTTCGCGGTGTCCTGCGCGCGCCAGTATCGATCGTTGACGTCGGTCAGGTAGTACGTCTCGCTGCCGATCTCCATGTACACGGAGTGCTTCGCGTGCAGGTAGTTCGGCAGCTCGTCGAAGGATACGTCGAGCGCCTCCGCTGCTTTCGTTCCCATAACGGCCCCTTTCGTCCGAAAAACACCTTGGCGCTATCATAGCAAGAACTGTCAGCGGTTTCATCGGAAATGGGAGAATCGGTCAGCCGGTTTTGCCGGAGAAGAAGCCTTCTGCGGACGCACCGCCCCGCCAAGCCGCACCTTTTCACCACGAGCATGCTGCAGGATCGCTAGTTCTGCCGCACGAGCTTCCGCATCGAGCCGATGGGGGCGAACGTCAGGATGGCTCCGACCACGCACAGCAAGAACACGACAGCCGCCGTGAACGCCGACGCGCCCGACACGTTCACGCCCACGCCGATGAGCGCCCACAGGAACACGAGCTGGAACGCCATGTCGTCGTAGGCCTTGCGCATCACGTAACCGAACGCCAGCACGCCCGCCGTCAAGAGGATGGTGAACAACCCGTTGAAGAACGGGATGCCGCCGTCCAGCGCGCGCGTGACGAGGATGGCCATGTTGGCCAGCGTGGCCACCGTGACCCACGCGGTGTAGATGGACACGGGCACCCGTCCCGAGGCGGTCTTCATCGTGCGGCGCACGTTCAGGTACAGCGCCGCCAGCACCAGCCACTCGGCCAGGATGACGATGAACGACACGGCCACCAGCTCGAAGTGCCACAGGGCAAGCCACAGCACGTTGAGGGCGCAGCTTGCGATGAACAGGATGGACGTCATGGTGAAGCGGTCGGCGCGGACAGGCGCCGTGCGCGTGTACGCGACGAGCCACACGACCATCGCCACGTAGATGAGCGACCAGATGGCGAACACGTAGCCGGCGGGCGTGAACCACGTGAACACGCCGTACGCGATATCCGCCGACGTGGTGCCTCCCACCCGGCCTCCTTCGATGACGGCATTGCCGATGAGGGTCAGAGCGTACACGATCCACATGGTGACGGTCTCGACGGTCAGGTAACCGCCGCGCTCGAGCTTGCGGCCGGTGCGCGTGTTGCGGGCACGCTGCACGACGCTGGGCGCCGATGCGGCGCGATACGCATGATTGGGCATGATGCACCTCGCTTTCTGAAAGAAGGATGATTCCGTTCCTTTTCGTCAGGGTGCAACCCAGTGTAGCGCCGGCGCATGCACGCGCCTTGACGGCTACTTAGCAGTACTTTATCGCTTTAGCGCAGATCAGAAGCCTATCGCTCAACGTTGATACGCATGCGCAGAAAGTCGCCGGGAGCCAGCTCCTCCCCCGTTTCGAACGCATAGCGCTCGGCCGAGCGGTTCGCCACGGCAACCGGCACCCGCTTTGGCTGCGCGTCGTCCCCGTCGGGCGCGGGGAGCCAGGCGAGGTTGCGCACGCGCACGAGAGGGATGTGCGGACCCGGCGACAGCGCCTCCAGCTCGTCGCCTTCGCAGAAGCGGTTGTAGCACCGCGCGATCACGCGGAACGCGCCTTCGCCGGCCGGTTCGCACGCTTCCACCGTGGCGGCATGCCGGCATTCGGCGGTGTAGCCGTCCACGTCGGGCGACTGCCTGGCGTCGCCGTAGTAGAAGCCCGTGCCGTACGGGCGATGCGACACGGCCAGCAGCTCGTCGGCCAGCTCGGAGGAGGGAACGCCGTCCAGGGCCAGCCGGTAAGCGCGCACCACCGAAGCCACGTAGAACGCCTTCTTGTTGCGGCCTTCGATCTTGAACGAGTCGATGCCGGCCGCGGCCAAGTCGTCAAGGTGCGCCAGCATGTTGAGGTCCTGCGCGTTCATGACATAGGTTCCGCGCACGTCCTCCTCCACGGGAAAGAACTCGCCGGGACGCTGCTCCTCCACCAGCGCGTAGCTCCACCGGCACGGCTGGGTGCAATGGCCCTTGTTGCCGGAGCGGCCGGTGAGCGCGGCGCTGATCAGGCAGCGGCCCGACACGGCCATGCACATGGCGCCGTGCACGAACGCCTCCAGCTCCAGCTCGCGCGGGGCGCCGGCGCGCAGTCGCGCGATGTCCTCCACGCTCATCTCCCGCGCGCACACCACGCGGCTCGCGCCCAGCTCGTGCCATACGCGCGCCGCCTCGGCGTTGCACACCGAGGCCTGGGTACTCACGTGCAGCTCGACGTTCGGCGCGTACCGCTGAGCCAGGCGCAGCGCGCCCAGGTCGCTCACGATGAACGCGTCGACGCCGGCCGCGGCAAGCGCTTCGAGGTACGCGGGAAGCGCCTTGAGGTCGTCGGCGTCCATGAGGGCGTTCAGCGTCACGTACGCCTTCGCGCCCGCATCGTGCACGAGAGCTGCCGCAGCGGGAACGTCGTCCAGCGCGAAGTTCGCCGCGCGCTGCCGCAGCCCGAACCGATCGGCGGCCAGGTACACGGCGTCCGCACCGAAGCGCAGCGCGGCCTCCAGCTGCGCAAGCCCGCCCGCGGGCGCGAGGAGCTCGGGAGTCCTTGTCGATTGAGTTCGCATGCGCCGTATTGTAGCGCATCGGCGAACCCGCGAGCCGGCGACCACCGAAACCCCTCGCTTCGGGCGGGACAACGCCCCTACCTGGCAATCCTCCGCATCTCCGAGCCCTGCGGCACATTCCCGAGTCTTTCGCACCCTATCGCATTCCCATCCTGGACATGAGCGCGCAAGGGAACCCCGACGGCGAGCGATTGCACGTTCCGCAGGCGCTATGTGCAGCAGAATCGGGTTTTTGGCAGTGCGAACCCGCTTCGCACTGTTGATTTGCGAATGCCGAAAAAACGCGATCTGGGGTTTCACCTCGAAACGATTCGGAGAAAGACGCTTCTCCTGCCAAAAACTCGATTTTGCTGCACATAGGGAAGAGAATCCGTGCACGACGACGAAGGGCGGCCAACGCGGCCGCCCTTCGAGAATGTTCCACTCGGGATAACGCTCGCCTTACCCCTCGTAGGTCACGCGCGCGCCCTGCGGAGTGTCCTCGATCACGAAGCCCAAACCGCACAGGCCGTCGCGGACGGCGTCGGCACGGCTCCAATCCTTCGCGGCGCGGGCGTCGGCACGGGCCGCCAGCAGGGCGTCCACGGCCTCGGCGGCATCCGCGCCTTCGTAGCCCGCGATATCGGCCGCCAACCCTACGACCTCGGGCGGGTACCCTCCTGCGGCGCACGAGGCGGATGCGGCCTCCACGTCGATGCCGAACACGCCCATGAGCTCCACGATGACGCCGCGGGCATCGCGCACGGGCGGCACGTCGGACAGCGAGATGGTCTTGTCGGCCGTCTGCGCGTTCACCGCGGCCACGAAGTCGAACACCTCGCCCAGCGCCTTGCAGGTGTTGAAGTCGTCGTCCATGGCCAGGATGAACGCCAGCTTCGCCTCCTTCGTACGCTTCATCAGCTCGCGCGTGTCCAGCGGCGAGGGAATGTCCTGGGCGTTCTGCAGCTGCCAATCGAGGTTCTTCACCGCGTTCTCGATACGGCACAGCGCCGCGCCCGCCTCGGCCAGGCGCTCGTCGGAGAAGTCGAGCGGGCTGCGGTAGTGCGTCTGCAGCATAAGGAAGCGCAGCACCTTCGGATCGGTGACCTTCAGCACGTCGCGCAGCAGCTTGAAGTTGCCCAGCGACTTGCTCATCTTCTCGGAGTTGATCTGCAGCATGCCGCCGTGCATCCAGTAGTTCGCGAACGTGCAGCCGCACGCGGCCTCGCTCTGCGCGCGCTCGTTCTCGTGGTGCGGGAACACGAGGTCGGCGCCGCCCCCGTGGATGTCGAAGGGCAGCCCCAGGTACTTGCGCGACATGGCCGAGCACTCGATGTGCCAGCCGGGACGGCCCATGCCCCAGGGAGACTCCCAAGCCGGCTCGCCGGGCTTGGCGGCCTTCCACAGCGCGAAGTCCAGCGGATCGCGCTTGCGATCCTCCACTCCCTTGCCGTCGGCGCGCAGCTCGCGGTGGCCGCTCTCCATCTCGTCCACGTTGCGGCCCGACAGCTCGCCGTAAGCCGGGAACGAACGCACGTTGAAGTACACGTCGCCGTCGGCATCGTAAGCGTGGCCTCCGTCGATGAGCTCTTGGATGAGCTCTATCATTGCGGGGATCTCCTCGGTGGCCTTCGGGCGGATGTCGGGATCCAGCACGCCGGCCGCGCGCATGTCCTCGATGAACGCCTCGGTGTACTCGGCGGCCACCTCGGCAGCGCTGCGGCCTTCCTCAAGTGACTTGCCGATGATCTTGTCGTCCACGTCGGTGACGTTCTGCACGAACGTCACGTCGAAGCCGCGCCACATAAGGTAACGGCGGATCACGTCGAAGCTGATGAACGTGCGGGCGTTGCCGATGTGAATGTAGTTGTACACGGTAGGTCCGCACACGTACATGCCCACCTTGCCGCGCTCGAGCGTCTCGAAGTCGACCTTCGTGCGGGTCTTCGTATTGTAGAGTCTGATCATGGCGTCCTCGCATCCTGCCTTGCCCTTGCGCCGCGCTCGCGCGACGATGAGTTTCGACCGTAAATTGTAGCACAGGAAGGTTACGGAGCCCGCCTGTCCACCAAAGTCAGCGAGGGCTTTCGTAGCGTTTCGGATTGGCGTGAAAGGCCGACGAAGCGTGCGCATGCACGCGAGGAGGGCTTGGAGCGCCAAGCCGAGGCGCTACCAAAGCCCGCAGCGTCGGCTAGTTCCGCTGTTCGTCAGAACGGCGGAACAATATGCAGACGGCGGTCGCCGAGATGCCCTCCTCGCGGCCTTCGAACCCCAGGTGCTCGGTGGTGGTGGCCTTCACGCCCACGTTCTCCACCGCGATGCCCATGGCGGCGGCCAGATTCTCGCGCATCGCCTCGCGGTACGGCGAGAGCTTCGGCGCCTGCGCGGCGATGACGGAGTCGACGTCGAGGATATCGTAGCCCTCCGCGCGCACCTTGTCGGCCACGGCGGCCAGCAGCTTCAGCGAATCGGCGTCCTTGTAGGCCGGATCGGTGTCGGGGAACAGCTTGCCGATGTCCCCGCCGCGGATGCCTCCCAACAGCGCATCGGAGATAGCATGCGCCAGCACGTCGGCATCGGAATGCCCCAAGAGGCCGCGCACATGAGGGATGTCCACCCCGCCCAAGATAAGCTTGCGCCCCTCGGCGAACGCATGCACATCGTACCCCTGCCCAACACGCAACCCGGCAGGATCGAAAACAACAGGTTGCATCATTCGGTTCCTCCGATAACGACATGCGCGGCCTTGACGACGGTGCCCACCAAGCGAGTTCCGCACGAGCCGAAACGCCCAGCGGGCGTTTCGTGCGAGCAGGACTGTCTGAGCGACTGGGCACTGTCGCCAAGGCCTCCGCGGATGATCATTCTTCCGCCCCCTTCATGTACATGGTACGCACCGCAGCGGCCAGCATGAGGTAGTCTTCGGGGACGGTCAGCTTGATGTTGTCGCGCTTCCCTTCCACTACCAGCACGCGCCCGCCCAACCTCTCGATGAGCGACGAATCGTCGGTGCCCATGAAGCCGTCCGACAGCGCCGAGGCGTGCGCGCGGCGGTAGATGCCGGCGCGGAACACCTGGGGCGTCTGCGCGTTCCAGAACACGCGGCGGTCGGGCGTGCCCACGATCACGCCGTTCTCCACCACTTTCAGGGTGTCGACGGCCGGATGCGCCACCACGGCGCCGTCGCAGTCGATGTTGCCCTTCAGCGTGGCGATGGTGTGCGCGATGAGGTCGGGGCTGATGAGCGGGCGGGCGCCGTCGTGCAGGATGACGTACTCGTAGTCGTCCGGCACGAACTCCAGCCCCGAGAACGCCGATTCCTGGCGGCTGGGGCCCGACGGCGCCACCACGATGGGCGTGACGAACGGGAACGGGTCGATGGCGCGCTTGAGGTACTCGCTGCAGCGGTCCTCGGGACACACGATGACGATGAGCCCGATGTCGCCCACGGCGTCGAACGCCTCGGCCGACCAGGTGAGGATGGGCTTGCCCGCGATCTCCACGAGCTGCTTGCCGCCTTCCTTGCCGAACCGCTCCCCCGTGCCGCCCGCCAGGATGATGGCGGCCGTCTGCGGGTTCTTGTCGACCTCGCCCTTGAGCCCTCCCATCGCCTGCGACAGCGCGTCGAAGTCGAGGTCGTTCAGCGCGAGCTCAGGGGCGCTGAGCACCGCGGACGAGAACACCGGGTCGATTGTCTGCGTCATAAGGTTTTCCTCTCCGCCTTGCATCGTTCTTGCCACCGCTCCATTTCCCTCGCTTGCCGATCGAAGCGCCTAGTCACGCTCGCCCGGCTGGCGCACGGTGATCTCCTGCGCCTTCAGCGACACGCGGGAATTGGGGGGAACCGAAGAGGTGACGAACGTGGATCCTGCGACGACCGAACCGGCGCCCACCACGGTTTCCCCGCCCAGAACCGAAGCGTTGGAATAGATCGTCACGTTGTCCTCGATCGTGGGATGGCGCTTCACCCCGGCAAGCCGCTGCCCGCCGCGCGTGGACAGCGCGCCCAGCGTGACGCCCTGGTACAGCTTCACATGGTCGCCGATGACGGTGGTCTCGCCGATGACCACGCCCGTGCCGTGGTCGATGAAGAAGTACTCGCCGATCTGGGCGCCGGCGCCGATGTCGATGCCCGTGCCGCTGTGCGCCAGCTCGGTCATGATGCGCGGGATGATGGGCACGTTCTGCTCGTACAGCACGTGCGCGATGCGGTACACGTAGATCGCGTACAGACCCGGATACGAGAAGATGACCTCCTCCTTCGACCCGGCCGCCGGATCGCCGTCGTACAGCGCCTGCACGTCGGTGAGCAGCACCCGCTGGATGCTGGGAAGCTCGTCGAAGAACACCGTGCACACTTCCGAGGCGCGCTCGCAGATATGCTCGGGCGTGGTGCCGCCGCACAGGTAGCGCGCCGGGTCGACCTCCGCAGCATCGCGATCGTCCGAGGTGTACGTCATGGCGAGCACGATCTGCTCGCGCAGCACGCGTTCGATCTGTATGAGCGTCTCGCCGATGAAGTACTCCGGACTGGTGAACGGCGTCAGCATCTCGTCGCCGAAATAGCCCGGGAACAGCACCCGACGCAAGTCCTTGATCACGCTTTTCACGGCCAGGCGGCTGGGAAACCGCCGGCCGGGCTTCGTGAAGAATATCTCGTCGGCCTCGTAGTTCTTCTCGATGCTTTTCACGATGCGATCGAGGTTGTCTCCGAACATGGAACCTCCTGGAATCGAGTTGATCCGCTGCACTTCCCGCAGTGCACCTCGGCCGCCTTGCACGTGAAAGCGGCCGCTCCGCGGTCGGCTTGCGACGTGCCTAGTATACGACAAATGCAAGCGCAGAACACAAGAAACCCCTGCTCCTCGGGCTTCGAATTTCAAGCCGAGGAGCAGGGGCGCTTAAGAGGCGAAGCTTAGTCGGCCGCGCCGCCCGAGAACGAGCCGCCGGAACTGACGCCGGCATGGCCCAGATCGTAATTCGTCAGCAACAGCTCCGCTTCCCGCGCGATGCTGTCACGCTTGCGGGGCGCCGGGATGGAGCCCGATCCGACGGTGAACACCAGCTCGCCGTCCACCGCGTCCACGTCGATGACCGAGCCGCTCGTCCACGTGCCTTCGAGGATCTGCTCGGACAGCGGATCCTCCAGCAAGCGCTGGATGGCGCGGCGCAGCGGACGCGCGCCGAACGTGGCGTCCGTGCCTTCCTTGGCGATGAGCTTGCACGCCGCCTCGGTGAGGTTGATGGACATGTTCTGCTCGATCATGCGCTCGCGCAAATCGGCCACCATGAGCTTGACGATCTCGGAAATCTGCTCGTCGTTCAGGGACTTGAACACGATGATCTCGTCGATGCGGTTCAGGAACTCGGGCCTGAACAGCTTCTTCATCTCGGCCATGACGCGGCTCTTGATCTCCTTGTCGGACAGCCCCGCGTGCTCCTCGGTGGAGAAGCCCAGCGTGGTGGGCTGCGCGATCTCGCGGGCGCCCACGTTCGACGTCATGATGATGACGGCGTTGCGGAAGTCCACGGTGCGGCCCTGCGCGTCGGTCAAGCGGCCCTCCTCCAAGATCTGGAGCAGGATGTTGAACACGTCGGGGTGCGCCTTCTCGATCTCATCGAACAGCACCACCGAGTAGGGGCGCTGGCGCACGGCCTTCGTCAGCTGGCCGCCCTCGTCGAAGCCCACGTAGCCCGGAGGCGAGCCCACGAGACGGCTCACGCTGTGCTTCTCCATGTACTCAGACATGTCGAAGGACAGAAGCGCGTCCTCGGAGTTGAACAGGAACTCGGCAAGCGCCTTCGAAAGCTCGGTCTTGCCCACGCCCGAGGGACCCAAGAAGATGAACGAACCCGCGGGGCGCTTCGGGTCTTTCAGGCCGCTGCGCGAGCGGCGGATGGCCTTCGACAGCGCCGTGACGGCCTCTTCCTGACCGACGACGCGCTCGTGCAGCACGGCTTCCATGCGCAGCAGCTTCTCGGTCTCGGCCTCGGTGAGGTTCGAAACGGGCACGCCCGTGGTCATGGACACCACGTCGGCGATGTCCTCCACCGTCACCTGATGCACGGACTTCTGGGCGTCCTCTTCCCACTTCTTCTCGGCTTCGATGCGCTTGGCCTTGAGCTCGGACTCCTGGTCGCGCAGCTGAGCGGCGCGCTCGAAATCTTGGGAAGCGATGGCCGAATCCTTTTCGCCGCGAATAGTGCGCAGCTCGTCATCGAGCTCGCGCAGCTCCTTCGGCAGCGTCATGTTGCGGATGCGCATGCGCGCTCCCGCCTCGTCCAGCACGTCGATGGCCTTGTCGGGCAGAAAGCGATCCTGGATGTAGCGGTTCGATAGGTTCACGGCCGCCTGCAGCGCCTCGTCGGTGAAGTGCACCTGATGATGCGCCTCGTAGCGGTCGCGCAGACCCTCCATGATGCGCATGGCCTGCTCCTCGTTCGGCTCGCCCACGGTGATGGGCTGGAAGCGCCGCTCGAGCGCGGAGTCCTTCTCGAGATGCTTGCGGTACTCGTCGATGGTGGTGGCGCCGATCACCTGGATCTCGCCGCGGGACAGCGGAGGCTTCAAGATGGCGGCGGCGTCAATGGAACCCTCGGCCGAACCCGCGCCGATGAGCGTGTGCATCTCGTCGATGAACAGGATGATATCGCCCACGTCCATCACCTCCTTGATGCACTTCTTCAGGCGCTCCTCGAACTCGCCGCGGTACTTCGACCCGGCCACGAGCGCGCTCACGTCGAGCGTGAACAGGCGCTTGCCGCGCAGGATGTCGGGTACCTGGTTCGACACGATGAGCTGCGCCAGGCCCTCGGCCACGGCGGTCTTGCCCACGCCCGGCTCGCCGATGAGCAGCGGGTTGTTCTTCTGGCGTCGGCTGAGCACCTGCATGACGCGCTCGATCTCGCCGGCGCGGCCGATAACCGGGTCCAGCTTGCCGTCGCGCGCCTTCTGCGTGAGGTCGGTGCCGAACTCCTTCAGCACGCTGTCGGACGTGTTGCCGTTCGGATCGAACGGGTTGCGCCCGGCGTAGACGGGGCTCTGCCCCACCAGGTCGTTCAGCGCGCTGCGCACGTCGTCGCCCGACACGCCGAGACGCGTGAGCACTTCGAGCGCGGTGCCGTCGCCCTCGCGGACGATGCCCAGCAGCAGATGCTCGGTGGAGATGTACGATTGCCCCATTTGCATGGCCTCGCGCAGGCTGTTCTCCAGCACGCGCTTGACGCGGGGCGTGAAGGACAGATGCCCCGACACGTCGGTGTCCTCGTCGATGGCCACCACCTGGCGGATGGCCTGCACGACGGCATCGTACTTCACGTTGAGACGATCGAGGGCCTGGGCGGCCAGACCGTCCTTCTCCTGTATGAGGCCGAGCAGGATATGCTCGGTGCCCACGTAGGGCTGATGAAGCGAGCGAGCCTCGTCCTGAGCCAGGACGAGCACCTTGCGCGCTTTGTCGGTGAATTTCTCGAATGACATGCTAGCCTCTATTCTCGCAGAGTCTATCGTATGGTTCCGTGCCATCTTAGCACTCTTGTATTGAGAGTGCCAATACCGCATATGACCGCACACGGCTGCTCCACAAGCGCCGACGGACGGCCCGCTATCCATCCTACCATGTCCGCCGCCCGCATGAGCCCCTGCCCCACTATGCCTCCAAACGTGCTCGCTTCTGACAAAGACCCGAAACGTGCGCGAGCGATGAAAGCTCGGAGACGCGTGCAAGCGCGACGACGTGCGGCGCAGCGCAGGCCTCCGAACCGCGGAAAGGCCGCTTGCGCGGCATATGCGCAAGCGGCCTTTCGGAAGCGATTATGCGGCGGCGCTTTAGTACAGCTTGGCGCCGGCGGGGATGCGGTCGTCAACCATCAGGAGGTTCAGGCGCTCTTCGCCTTCCTCCTCATGGATGGCCGACAGCAGCATGCCGCACGATTCCACGCCCATCATCTTGCGCGGCGGCAGGTTCGTGATGGCGATGAGCGTGCGGCCCACCAGCTCTTCCGGCTCGTAATAGGCGTGGATGCCGGACAGGATGACGCGATCGGAGCCCGTGCCGTCGTCGAGCGTGAACTGCAGCAGCTTCTTGCTCTTGGGAACGGCAACGCACTCCTTCACCTTCACGGCACGAAAATCGGACTTGCTGAACGTGTCGAAGTCGACCTCGTCCTGGAACAGGGGCTCGACGACCACCTTCGAGAAGTCGATGGGCGCCTCGGCAACTGCGGGAGCCGCAGCGGCAGGCGCGGCAGCGCGCGGACGCCCGCCGGCCGGAGCCTCGTCCCTCATGTGGGGGAACAGCAGCACGTCGCGGATGGACGGGGCGTCGGTGAGCAGCATGACCAGACGGTCGATGCCGATGCCGCAGCCGCCCGCCGGGGGCATGCCGTACTCGAGGGCGCGCACGTAGTCGTCGTCGTAGCCCATGGCCTCGTCGTCGCCGAGGTCCTTCGCCTCCACCTGCGCGCGGAAGCGCTCGGCCTGGTCGACCGGATCGTTCAGCTCGCCGAAGGCGTTGGCGTACTCGTGGCCGCAGATGAACAGCTCGAAGCGCTCTGTCAGGTTCGGATCGCCCGCCAGCTTCTTGGCCAGCGGCGACACCTCGATGGGATGCTCGGTGACGAAGGTGGGCTGGATGAGCTTCTCCTCGGCCACGGCCTCGAAGATCTCGGCGATGAGCTTGCCCTTGCCCCATGCAGCTTCGGCGTGGCCGCCGTTGCGCTCGAGGATATCCACCAGCTCGTCGCGCGTGCGCTGGAAGCTGACATCCTCGCCGGCTCCTTCGCTGGCCAGCTCGATCATGGTGGCGCGGCGCCACGATCCGCTGAGATCCACCTGATGGCCCTGATACTCCACCTGCAGCGTGCCGCACGAGGCAAGCGCCGCCGCCTGGATGACGCCCTGCGTGAGCTCCATCATGCCTTCGAGGTCGCTGAACGCCTGGTAGAACTCCATGGTGGTGAACTCGGGGTTATGATACGGATCCATGCCCTCGTTGCGGAACTGGCGCCCGATCTCGAACACCTTCTCGAAGCCGCCCACCAGCAAGCGCTTGAGATGCAGCTCGGTGGCGATGCGCAGGTAGAAGTCCTTGTCCAGCGCGTTGTGATGCGTGACGAAGGGACGCGCGTTCGCGCCGCCGAGGATGGGGTGCAGGATGGGCGTCTCCACCTCGTAGTAGCCGTGATCCTCCATGTAGCGGCGGATGGCGGAAACCACCTTGAAGCGCTTCTCGAACGTGTCGCGCACCTCGCGGTTCATGACGAGGTCGACATAGCGCTGGCGATAGCGCGTCTCCTTGTCGGCCAAACCGTGGAACTTCTCCGGCAGGGGGCGCAGCGACTTGCTGAGCAGCTCGAACGATGCCACGGACACGGACAGCTGCCCGCGCTTCGTGCGCATCATCGTGCCCTCGACGCCGATCCAGTCGCCCACGTCCAGGTCCTTGAGCTCGGCGAACGCGTCCTCGCCCAGCGCGTTGATGCGGCAGAACAGCTGCATGTCGCCCGTGGAGTCGCGCAGCTCGAGGAAAGCCAGCTTGCCCTGATCGCGCTTCGCCATGACGCGGCCGGCGACCTTCACCTCGTCCTCGGTGGACGCGCCGTCCTCGAGGTCGGCGTACTGTTCGGCCAGGTCGGCCAGGTGGTGCGAGTACGCGAACGCATGGCCGTACGGGTCCTTGCCCGCTGCCATCAGCGCCTCGCGCTTAGCGCGGCGCACGGCGATGGGGTCGTCTTCGATGATCTGCTCGGTGGTGTCGATGGTATCGCTCATTGATTGTCCTCGAAATCACGGGTTGGCGTAGTAAGTCAGCGAGAGGCGCCCTGGTGCCCGAGATCGTGGGGAGGGCGAGGGCGAAGCGCGCCCCGAAGGAAGTCCCCGTAGGGGATACTTCGGTACGCGAGTCCCTCGGCCTCGCCGCGAGATCGGGTGCAAGGGCGTCTCGCAGCGTCGGCAAGTTGCGCCGTTCGCAGAACGGCTCACTAGTGTTCCAGCTTGAGAATGGTCATGGTGATCTTGCGGCCGGTGGGACCCGTGGTCTCCACCACGTCGCCCTTCTTGTGGCCCAGCAGCACCGAACCCACCGGGGACTCGTTGGAGATCTTGCCGGCGGCGGCATCGCTCTCGGCGCCGCCCACGATAGTGAACACGCGCTCGCGCCCACCCATGTCGACCGTCACCGTCGAGCCGATGTGCACGCTGTTCGAGCGCTTCGGGGTGTTGACCACCGTCGCCTCGGACAGGATGCGGCTGATCTCGGCAATACGCGCCTCCATCATGCCCTGCTCGTTCTTGGCGTCGTCGTACTCGGAGTTCTCCGAGATGTCGCCGAACTCGCGCGCCACCTTGATGCGCTCGCCGATCTCGGCGCGTTTCTCGGTTTCCAGGAAGTGGAGTTCTTCCTCGAGCTTGTCCTTGCCTTCTTGCGTGAGAATGAAATTGCCGTCTGCCATGAATGCTCACCTGTCCATTTACAAAAACATGCACGCTCGTCCGCAAGCGTGCTACCGGTACCTGATATGAAAAAAGCGGTATGTGCAGAGCGCCGAGCGACTGCACATACCGCGAACCAGACGAATGTAAAACTACTCGGCTTTCTTCTTAGCCGCGGTGGTGGTCTTCTTGGCCGCGGTCGTCTTCTTGACGGGCTCCTCGACCTCTTCGATCACTTCTTCCTCGTCATCGGCCTCGACGATGTTCTTATCGCCGCCGCCCATGCCTTCGCGCAGGTTCTTGACGGTCTTGCCGATGGCGCCGCCGAGCTTCGGGAGGTTCTTCGGCCCGAAGATGAGCAGGATTACCGCGAGAATGATGAGAAGCTCAGGCATTCCCATTCCCAGGATTTTCATACGTTCCTCCAAATTGCTCGTGCGAAGCGCTTCTGCGACCTCGCTCCCCCTGACGCAGCCAGGGTCACATGCCTATGCAAAAAAGGGATGTTCCCCATCCCCTTTAGCAACCAAATAACTGCTTTCGCAGCGACGGTTATGATAGCACAATGTTACAGAAGGTAAAAGAAAATGCAGCGATAATCCCCTTTCCACGCCTTCTCCACTGATATGCCCGCCCCGCCTTCGCCATGGCGAGAAGCCTTTGCCGTAGAGCACAGCCAACCGGACGAGACGCGGTCATCAACCAATTGAATCCATTTTGAACCCCGTTTTGAAACCGCTATTCGGTCGGAGACCACCGACCCTATGCAGAAATCTTGAGTATCGAGGCCCTACTTCGCAGAGAACAGCCCCGAAAGATAGCTATAACTACCGGGCATTTTATCAATCGGCTTGCTTCCGATGAGCTCTACGCTTTCGGCATCGTATTGGTATATCGCCCAATCTCCGAGCACGTATATCGACCCTTCAGTCACAACCATTTGCATCGCTTCGTGCTCGAAAGCATGCTCTTCGATAGCCCCCGTCTCTAGATCCACGATGCTCAGCGCGCTATCGTCTTGACCTTGAACGACATTGTAGTGGGCAATGTAAAGCTTGCCGTCCGCGATAGCCACGCTTGAAGGACCGCCCTTGCTCAATGGAATGAAGCTCAACGTGTTGCCTCCGGTGTCGAGTACGCCAATCTGTCTTTCCACAAGGCCAACGCTGCAGAAATAGATTTTGCCTTCATGCACAACCGCCCGGTAGGCGTCCGCAACCCTATAGGCGTTCGAATCATAGGTGCTGCAATCGATTGATTCTTTGAGGGCCAAGTCTTCGTCGTAGCAATAAATCATCGAAGAGTCGTCATCGAGAGACAATGCGAAAGCATACAGACTGTCTTCGCACCAAACGATTTTCGATACATAAACCCCCTCGATAGCTATCTTCGACACGTCCCCGTTGTCGATTCGGCAGCGGTTTATACAAGACGAATCGCAGGTGAAGACGTACTCATCGTTCACGGCCACATCATTCATGCCCGATCGACCGATAGCGTGTGTTTTGGATGCAAGGGAAGCTACATCGACCTGAAGGACGGCCTCGCCGTCTCTAACCTTAGACCTTCCTTGGGGAATAACAAAAAGACTGCCCTGGTAAACCAGGGGATTGTGAAAAACGTCACCCAAGTTCGCATAGCGCAGCGAAAGCTGCGCCACCTCGTTCAACTCCCCATCGTAGAAGACGATCCTGCTCGTTTCATCCGTCCCTCGCGTTTCGATGATGCCGATAGAGGCGTCGACGGGCGCAACCCGCTCGCCATCCGAAGCGCAACCATACAAGCCGATCACCGTGAAGAGCATCGCGCCGATTAGAAAGGGTACCGAAACTCGTTTCATAGCTAATCCTTCGATCGCAGGCATCAGGGCAACTTCTGGAGACCCGAAAAACCCGATCGGATGAATGATCGACCCTAAGAATAACACGAGCCGAGAACAAAACCTGTATGTTTGGGTATCGACGGGAGCCAAAGACAACGTTGGTCAGAAGAGCTCAAGCGAAGCGCCGAAGGCGTGCTGACCGTGCGATGCGAAGTGAGGGTTTTCTGCCCGGAGCCGTTTATGTTCCGATTGAACCCACACGGGAAAAGAAAAAGGTCAGCCGCGAACGGCTGACCTGCAATTTCTGGTCGGGTTGACAGGATTTGAACCTGCGGCCTCTGCGTCCCGAACGCAGCGCTCTACCAAGCTGAGCCACAACCCGATGTACTGCTTCAAGCAGCGACGGATATGATAGCACAATGTAATCGAAGGTAAAAGAAATTGCGACAATATTTCTTTTTCCACGCCTTCTTCACCGGTGCTGTAGGAAGTATTTGCATGCATTGGGAAACTGACCGTTCTTGCGAGGCGCGGCGACTTGTAAGCGATCGGGCGGCGCAGCTTATTCGGTGCGCAAAGCCTCGATGGGGTTCTTGCGGGACGCCCGGTAGGCGGGGAAGATGCCGAACACCAGGCCGATGGCCGTAGCTGCTGCAACGGCAACCGCCACCACGCCCCACGACACCACGAACGCCAGCCCCACGGTGCCCATGAGCAGTCCCAGCGCGATGCCCGCCGCGATGCCCAGAACGCCTCCGATAATGCTGAGCACGAGGGCTTCGAGCAGAAACTGCACGAGGATGTCGAAGCGGCGCGCGCCCAGAGCTTTCTTGATGCCGATTTCGCGGGTGCGCTCGGTCACCGACACCAGCATCACGTTCATCACGCCGATGCCCGCAACCACAAGCGATATGCCCGCGATGCCCGCCAACAGCAAAGTCATGGTGCCGTCGATCTCGTTGCCGGCCCGCAGCATCTCGTCCTGGGAGATGATGTCGAAACGTCCGGGGGGAATATGCACCGTGCCCGTGAGGTACGAGCCTATCTCCCCTTTCGCCGCCTCGATGGCGTCCTCGCCGCGCGCTTTCGCGTAGAAAGAGGTGATCGTGCCGCTCTCCCCCATGCTCACGGCAGTGGAGAAGGGAACGAGCGCCACGTTGCCCGTGTTGAGGCCCATCGACTGGCCCTGGTTCTGCAGCACGCCGACCACGGTGAACTCATCGCCGTCGAGCTTGACGGTGCGGCCGACCGCGCCGTCGGCCGAGCCAAGCAGCGTCTTCGCCACATCGGAGCCCAGCACGATGACCTTGCTACGATTCTCCCGGTCGACAGCGCTCAAGTTGCGGCCTTCTTGCAATTTGAGGTTGCGCACGTGCAGGTAGTGCTCGTCGGTGGCCTCCACGAACGCCTTGTTAGCAACCGTCGTGCCCACCGAAAGCTTCTTCATCAGGGACTTCGAGGGCGCCACGCCATCCACGGCACCGAGGTCGTTCATGCCCGAAAGGTCGTTGTAGCCCATGTCGCCGTCGAACAGGTAAGCCGACAGCGCGTCTCCGCCGAGAGCTTTCATCTTTTCGCTCACCTGCCGGTTCGTCCCGTCGCCGATGCCCACGAGGATGATGACCGACGAAATGCCGATGACGAGACCCAGCATGGTCAGAGCCGAGCGCAACCCGTTGCCGAACACAGCCTGAACGGCAGTTCGCGCCAATTGACTATACCGCATGCGAACCCCTTTCCATTTCCTGTATCAAGCCGTCAGCAATACGCACGACACGCTGCGCCTCGTCGGCGAGCTCCTGGTTGTGCGTGATGAGGATAACCGTCTGGCCCTCGGCGTGCAGGCTCTTGAACAGCTCCATGATCTCCACGCCGGTGCGCGAATCGAGCGCGCCGGTGGGCTCGTCGGCCAGGATGATCTCCGGCTCGCACACCAACGCACGGGCGATGGCCACGCGCTGCTGCTGGCCTCCGGACAGCTGGTTCGGCAGGTGGTGCTCGCGCCCTTCGAGACCCACGAGCGAGAGCTGCTTGCGGGCACGGGCGTCGGCTTCTTTCAGGCGTACCCCGGCATAGCTCAGCGGCAGCTTCACGTTCTCGAGCGCCGTGAGCTTGCCCAACAGATTAAAGCTTTGGAACACGAACCCTATCTTTTCGTTGCGGATGGAGGCTAGCCGATTGTCGGACAAAGCCCCGACATCCATGCCGTCGAGCAGGTAGCGACCCTCGTCGGGCACGTCGAGCAGCCCGAGGATGTTCATCAGCGTCGACTTGCCAGATCCGGACGGCCCCACGATAGCGAGGAAATCGCCTTGGTCGACTTGAAGATCCACATGATCGAGGGCGCGAACGACCCCTTCGCCCATCTCGTAGGTTTTGGAAACGCTCTCCAAGAGGATCATCGCCGACCGCCTACTCTAACACCGGAGTCACGGTTATAGGCCCCTCTTCGGCATCGCCTTCCGAGAAGCCGCCGCCCGCAGGCTCTGCCTCGTTGAGAACCACGAGATCGCCTTCCTTCAGACCCTCGCCCGACACCTCGACCATGGTGCCGTTGGATATGCCCGTGGTCACCGGCTCCGCACGCTGCTCGCCGGATGCGAGATCGTACACCTGGACGAACTTGTCGTCGCCCGCGCCGATCACGGCGCTCACCGGCACCGTGAGCACGTCGGAGGCTTCCGCAACGGTGATGGACAGGTTGGCCGACATCCCCAGCTTGATGCTGCCGTCGTTGGGCACTTTGACCGTGACCGTGAACTTGGAGCCCGTCGCGCCGTACGTACCCACCTCGTTGATGTTGGAGATGGTTCCGTCGCACTCGCGGCCGTTATCGGATCCCAGCTTCACCTTCACGCTTTGCCCTTCGGACAAAAGCCCCAGATCCTTCTCGGAAACCTCCATGGTGACCGACACCGTGTCGATGCGCTGCACCTCGATGTAGTGGTCGTCCTTCGTCACGGCGCCTTTGTTTTTCTCCGGAAGCTCGCGCGAGGTGACCACGAGGTCGTACGGAGCCGCCCACTTCTCGCCGTTGGCGTAGGTCACCAGCGTCTCGCCTGCAGCAACGCGCTTGTTAAGCGGCGCGTCGAACGATTGCAGCCAATGCCAGCTGTCCGCAGGCCTGAGCTTCACGGTTTCCAGCGGCTTCACCTCGCCAACGCCGGTGACGGTCTGCTGCACGGATCCTCGCTCCACGGGAGCGGTCAGCGGCGAAACGGTCTGAGGCTCACCGGAAAGCGCCGCCGATATCTTGTCGCCGAACACGAGCCAAGCGGCCAGCCCGCCCGCAACGGCCAGCAGAAGCACGACGGTCACGGACTTGCCTACTATGCTTTTCACAATTGCGTTCCTTTCTATAGTTCACGATGCCAAGATTGCCGATGTCGATCAGGGAACGTACGTCTCGCCCTCGACCGAGGGCGTCGGCTCCGCTATGACGTCCTGAGCCGTGGCTTCGTTTCGGGTTTTCGCAGTCTCCGGCGCATCGGTTCCTCCCGCTTCGGGAAGCAGGTTCTTGGCAACCAGCAAACCTCCCAGCACGACGATAACCGCAACCAGCACTCCGACGAGCACCTTGAACCCTTTCGACCCCATCGTCGACTCCTCACTGCGCACTTCTGCGCGTCGTCTCGATATCTTCCGGCGGCCAGTCTAACGAAAGCCGCCTTAAAACTTCCTGAACCGCGGCGATGTTTTTCGCGTCTCCCCGCCGAAGCTTGCCGAGGGGGTCGGTTTCAGGATCGTTTCAGGTTGCGCGTGCTAGAATGACCGCATGAAACTGCTGATCGTGGAGGACGACCGACTCCTCTCAAACGCCCTAGCCCGCAGCCTGCGGGACGCTTACGCCGTCGACCAGGCGTTCGACGGCGAAGAAGGCCTGTTCTACGCCGCTCAGGACGTGTACGACCTCGTCGTGCTCGACGTGATGCTGCCCGAACGCGACGGCTTCTCGGTGCTGGAAGCCTTGCGCGCACAAGGCGTGGACACGCCCGTGCTCATGCTGACGGCTCGGAGCGCGACCGCCGACAAGCTTCGCGGCCTGCGCTCGGGAGCCGACGACTATCTCGCAAAGCCCTTCGACCGGGACGAGCTGCTCGCCCGCATCGAGGCCATCCTGCGCCGCACGACGGGCCGGCGCGACGTGGGCATCGTTGCGTTCAAGGAGCTTGCGCTGCACACGCGAACCCGGCAGGCCTTCATCGCAGACGAGCCCCTTGCTCTGAAAGGCAAGCAGTACGACATTCTCGAATACCTGGTCAGCCACCAGGGCAGTCTCATCTCGAAAGAGCGGTTGTTCGACAAGATATGGGGATTCATGTCGGACACGTCCTCGAACGTCGTGGAGGTGTACGTGAGCGCGCTGCGCAAAGCGCTGGCTCCGACCGGCTACGATCGCTACATCAAGACCATCCGCGGAGCAGGCTACCTGTTCACGGAGGACGATCATGACTGAGCGCGCGCTGATCCGTCGAGAGCTGGTTCAGCAGACGGCGCTGCTGTTCTTCGTGTTCGCTTTGCTGTTCGCGCTGCTGGGCGCAGGCGTCTACTCCATGGTGAGCTCGAATATCTACCGAAACGCCGACGAAAACCTGCAGGCCATTGGCATGGAATCGGATTACATAACCCTCGATGCCGCCGGCAGCGGATCCGCGATCGTCGACGACGTCGTGGTAGAAGAGCCCGACGGCGCCGCCCCCTCCGACGCCACGGCGATCGACGACCTCTCCCTCACGCTTCAGCAGAGCATCGTGGACGCCGATCCGCAGTTCATCACGCTCATACGAAACGAGCAGGGCGACCTTCTCGAGACCGTGGGGCTGTACGCCTCCTATCCTTCCTTCCTGCGCCATATCCCCTTCGACAAGAACGACCTCGAACGCGTCTACCAGATTGCCGCGGGGGGTCACGAGTACCGCGGCATCACGTATGCGGCAAACGACGAAGGCGAGACCACGTATCTTCAGACGCTGGTGAACGTCGACTCGGAGATCGCCATTCTAGACGGCTTCACGCGCACGTTGATTGTCTACTTGGCGGCAGCCGTCGTCGTGGCAGCGGGCGCAAGCTACTTGCTTTCGCGGCGCACGCTCAAGCCCATCGTGGCGAACATGCGCGCGCAGACGGAATTCGTGCAGAACGCCTCGCACGAGCTGCGCACGCCGCTCGCCGTGATCCAGACCACCGGCGAGCTGCTGCTGGACAGCCCCAATAGCCGCATCGTCGACCGCTTCGAGGACGTGAACGCCATCACCTCGGAGACGAAGCGTCTCGCGCGGCTGGTGGACGACCTCATGGAGCTGTCGCTGGGTGATGCCGGGCGCTCGTCGCTCGATGCGAGCGCGGTGAACCTCGACGCGCTCGTACGCGAAGCGTGCGCAGCTTACGAAGACTTCGCCACGCTCCAAGATAAGCGCCTCGAAGTGGAAACGGGCTCGCGCGAAACGATAGAGGCCGATGCCGACAAGTTGCGGCAGCTGCTGGGCATCGTGCTGGACAACGCGCTCAAGTACACCGCGCCCGGCGACGAGATAACCGTGCGCACGCGCGCATCGGGACCGAAACAGTGCGTCGTCGAGGTGGCCGACACGGGCTGCGGCATAGACCCCGAAGACCGCGCGCACGTATTCGAGCGGTTCTATCGCGCCGACAAGGCCCGCTCGCGCGAGACGGGCGGCTACGGGCTGGGGCTCTCGCTCGCGCAACACATCGTGGAAGCGCACGGCGGCTCCATCGCCCTCGAACCCAACGAACCGCGCGGCACGGTCGTCGTCGTCACGCTGCCCGCAAACGCGTCTAAAAGAGTCGATTCGCTCTAAGACGTCCGCTCCTGCTCCTTCTGGGCGAGGCGGGCGAGCGATACGATCTTCGTCATGATCACGCCGTCCGACACCACGTCGCCCGCATCGTCGTACGCCGCCACGTTCCAGTACTGCTTGACGGCCCCCGTGCGCTCCGACACCTCCTCGCGGTCGAGGTCGGCCACGCCGCGCAGCGTGCCCTCCTTGCCGCTTTTACGATGGCGAACCTGCACGTCGATTCCGAAGGGACGCTCCTTGTCGAAATCCGTGTTCTGCTCGGTGCCGATGCTTGCCACCGTTTCCAGCAGCGCGATGGTGGCGCCGCCGTGCAGGTAGCCGTGCGGCTGGAAAACCTCGGGCACGATGGGCATCGTCGCCTCGACGTGGCGCTTGTCGGCGGAAACGGTCTCGATGTGCAGCGTATCGGTCAACGCCATGGAAGCCTCCTTCGTTAACGAGGCCGCATCGTCGCGGCCTCCGTGCGGTTTTTCGTCAAGTATACCCGCAGCGCGCCATCGCGGCACCGGACAGACCCGCGCTGCCGTCCCTCCCCTACCGCGCGTCGTTCAGGCTGCGGATGAGGCGCTTGACCTCGTCGTCGACATCGCGCGGCTCAGGAGCAGGCCGCCCGGTGAGGTAGCCCTGCACGTAATCGGCGCCCAATTCGCGCAACGCTCGCAGCTCGGCCTCGGTCTCCACTCCTTCCGCGATCACGCGGATGCCGCGATCATGCGCGTACCCGATCAGGTTGCGGGCGATGTCTTGGTGATCTTTCGCCACGTCGATGTCGCGAACGATCTCCATGTCGATCTTCACGAAGTCCACGTGGTAGTCCAAAAGCGACGTCTCGCCGTTGTTGCCGCTGCCGAAGTCGTCGATGGCGAGACGCGCGCCGAAGCGCCGCGCCAGCGCCTCTTTGTACAACGCCATCTCGCGGCTGTAGTCGCTCTCGGTGATCTCGATGACGAGGCGCTTGAGCAGGTCCGGATAGCGCTCGTTCAGTACGAGCTCGTCGTCGGAGGACAAGCGCTGCGTAGCGATGCTGTTCACGAACAGAGTGGCTCCATGCGCCTCGGGATAACGGGAGAACGCCTCGAGCGCGCCGAAGAACGTGAGGTGTTCCACACGGTAGAGCTTCGACTGCGAGCGCGCCAGCGCCAGAACCTGGTCGGGCGTCGGAATGGTGTCCAACTGCGAGCGCATGAGCGCTTCGTACGCCACCGGCTCGCCCGCACGCAGGTCGACGATGGGTTGGAAGTGATACTCGACGAGACCCTCCTCCAGCAAGCGGTTCAAGTCCTCCTTGTTGTTGACGATGAACGACTTCTCCTCGTAGCTTTGCCGATCGAACGAGAACAGATCCCCCTTGCGGCTGCTCTTCGCCAGGTACATGGCGAAGTCGGCGTATTCGCGCAGGTGAGCGAAGTCCGTCGCATCCTCCGGATAGAACGCTGCGCCCATGGACGCGCGCACCTTGAGCGTCTTTCCGTCGGGCGCCACGATGGAGCTGGCATCGAGCATGGCGCGGAACGTGGCGAAAAGGTCTTCCACCGATGCGCGATCGGGGCATACGTCGACGAACACGAGGAACTCGTCACCGGAGATGCGCGAGTAGAATCCCTTGTCCCTGAACGCCTCGTCCACCACGCGGCCCGCCGCCTTGATGTACTGATCGCCCCAATCGTGCCCGTAGATATCGTTGATGAACTTGAGGTTGTCGAGGTCGAGCATCAGCATCGCTCCCAGCGCAGGCGGGCGTTGCGCGAGCAGGTCGGTAACCTCCTGCTCGAATGCACGGCGGTTGAACAGCCCGGTGAGGATGTCATGGTCGCGCTCATGCTCGATGCGGCGACGCGTCTCGATCTCATGCGTCACGTCCTCCACGAGGCCGAGCACGCGGTTGTGCTCGCCGCTTTCCACCACCACGAGACGAACCCACGAGGTTCGATGCGGGCCCGTGAAGAGGTAGCGGCCCTCTTCCTCCACCTCGATGTAGGGAACGTACCATTTCATAAGGCTCTCGAACTCGCTCGCGCTCAACGACCCCGTCGCAATGCGCTGCGGATCGAAGTACGAGGGATCAGGAGGTTCCAGCGTCGACAACGTGGCGAAGAACCCGTCGGTAAAGGTGATGGCATCTGTTTCGTAGCTGTACTCGAAGGCGCCGATGCCGCGGTCGGACAGGCGCAGGATGCGCGATAGGCGCGATGCGGTCATGGCCACTTCCTCCCCCATCGACTCGATGGCCTCGGACAGCTCGTCGACCTCCACGATGCCCGTGGGAGTGAACGCAATAGGCTGCTCGGGCTGCGCCGCGCGCACCTCGGACATGAGATGCCGCAAACGTGAGGACGACAGCCACGCAGCGACGACGGCAATCAGCAAGCCCACCACGAGCGATGCGGCGAACACGGCGGTGAGGTTGTCGGACAGCGTCTTCGATGCGGAGAACATCTCGCCTTCGCGCTCAAGCCCGACGAGCGCCCAATGCTCGTACGCGAACGGGGACGTGCTGTCGTAGAGCTGGATCTCGGCTGCACTGGCGACGGCTCGCGCGTCGGAGGAAGCGTCGTCCGCCGGATCTACCACCATGCGTCCGGCGCCGTCGATCGACGCGGAGAACGCAGACTCCTTCAGGTACAGGCTCTGCGATGCGCCGGTGGTGGTAAGCGCCTCGTACACCCGCTCCTTGTCCGGCAGCGGCGCCACGCCGCCGTCTCGGACGAAGCCGCCGTCCTCGTTCGTGATGGCCAGCACGTACGAACCGTTGCCGCTGCTGGCGAGATCGCGATACGGGAAGAAGGATGCAACGCGGTCGAGGCGCACTTCCACGCCTATGACGCCCACGATGCCCCCCTGCGCATCCCTGATAGGCTTGCTGTACGTAATGGAAGGGGTTCCCGCCCATCCGAAGTCGACCGGACGGCCCCAGTAACCCAGATCGTTCGTGCTGGCCTCAGGGTAGCGCTCGGCAGCGCGCACGGGCTCGTAATAGAATGCGCTCCGGCTTTCACCCTCGGCTGCCAAGGGGAACGTGGCGGACCACATGCTGTCGAGGGTGACGCCCAGCTGTCGCCCGATGCTGATGGGGCAGGCGGCCAACATGAGATCGGAACCGTTGGCAACCTCCACCTTGGGGTTCGAGTCGCGGATGTACAGCGCCGTCCGATTGTCCGATTGTCCTTCTGCGCCGTCAGCCAGCACAAGGAACACGCCGTCGACTTCGGCGCGATGAGAATAGGCCAGAAGGTCTTGGGAAGTCGCCTCGATTATGGAGATGGCCAGATCGGACCCGGTTTCGATATCCGCCGACGTTGCCTGAGCCGCGGCCAGCGCCTTGTCAATGCTGGCGGTCGCGCTTTCCACCACGGGATCGAAGTCCGACCAGCGGAATATCATATCGTTTTCCAGATAACCCGCACGGCTCGCCACGCGCTCCGAGAACAGATCGTACGCGTCGATCTCCATCTGTTTGAGTATCTCGCTGCGCGCGAGCACGGTAGCGCAGACGACGCCCTGGATTCCCAACGCGACGCAGAACGGCAAAACGACGAGAGCTCGAAACGTCACTCCTCGCCGTCTAGCCGTGCGCTTCTGTCCGGAACGCATCCTCAATATTAAGCGATCGCTTCCCTGAGCTGGGTCTCCAGGTCGGCGAGCCAAGCGTCGAACCCTGCGTCGTCGAGATACGAAGCCACAGCCTCTTCGGACGATGCTCCCGCCGCCATTGCTTCGACCACCGCCGCACGATCGGCCACCGCCCTGTCCGACAGCGCGCGGTCAAGGACGGCGCGCGCCTCAACGCCGCCTTTGAACGGCGGGTTCGCGTACACACCGGCCTCGATGGTATCCAGCGTGGCAGGCAGGTTCACCAGATAGTTGCCCGAAGCGCCGTCGATCGACTCGGCCGCCGCCTGGAGGTTCTCAAGCGTCAGCGCATCCTTGGTGACCGGCACGTAGCCGGCGCTCACCGAGAAGTCGGTGTTCTGCTCTTTAGCGGTGAACCACTTGAGGAACTCGACGCACGCAGTTTCCTTTTTCTCGTCGGACTTCGTCACCACGAACCCGGCGCCCTGCTGCGGCGAGCACGGCTTGCCGTGCTCGAAAGACGGGTTGGGCAACGCGTCCAACTGGATAGGATAGCTCGTGGCATCGTCCACCGTCACTGTTTGCGGGAAGTACACCACCGAGGACGATGAGCCCACATAGCAGATGAGATCGCCCGTCTTCACCGCATCCGAACGGAACTTGCCCTCCGCCGAGAACCAGCCCTGCACCATGGGCACGTAGTAGTTGTCCCAGAGCGTCTTCATCGTAGCGCGGTCGAAGTTCAGCGCGCACACGCCGTTCTCAATTTCAAAAATCTCGTGACCCAGCTGTTTTGAACCTGTGATCAGGTAGTTCGCCATAGCATCGCGTCCGAAGAACGGACGGCCGTCACCCATGACGCCCGGCGTCTGCGCGTCGGTCCACTCGTAGTAGCGCTCCGCGACTCTCACGATGCCCTCAATGGTGCTCATCTCGTCGAGCGAAGTGCCGGTGGCATCGGCGAACGTCTGGAAATCGGTCATGTTGATCTGCAGCGTCTCGGTGGACTTGCCCACCGGGAACACTTTGAGGCTGCCGTTGCCGTTCAGATCGCCCTCTTCCAGAAAGCCCTCCACGAATCCGGCCTTCTCCTCTTCAGTAAGGTAGCCCGACAGATCGGCCACCATGCCGAACCCGTCTATGACCGACGCCGTATCGGAATACGACAGGAACGCGTCGGGCATCGCCTCCGAACCCACAAGCTCCTGCGCGGAATCGGTGACGGCGGAGGCCAGGTCGTTGACGCCGCCTTGGCTGGAGCTGGTCACCACGATGCCGAGATCCTTGCCTTTCGTCGCATTGAAGTCCTTGACGAGGTCTTCGAAAGCCTGCTGCTGCGTGCCGTTGTAATAGGTCCACAGCTCCACCTGCACCGGATCGGACGGGTCGAGCACGGACGAAACCGCATCCTCCGAGGGCGCCGAAGAACCCGAGCAACCCGCAAGCGCCAAAGCGCCGACAAGCGCGAAAGCCGTGCCCGCGCGCCCTATGACATTCTTTTTCATAGTCCCCTCGTTCCGTACGGCAGCCGGAGCCGCGCTGCATGCATCCTGCCATTCTAGAACATGGAGCACACCGAAACGTCGTCAATTTACCATTGAGGCCGCGGAGGAAGGCTGAATGCGCCGAACGGATGACGGGCTTCGGGCTTAACGGCGCAAGCCCTTGCCTTTCTGGTCGCGCACGGCCCGCTTCGCATCGTGCTTGAACGTCTTGGTGGTTTGAATGAGGATGGCGCCGATGAGGAACGGCATCCAGAACACGATGCCGCGGTACACGAGCGCGATAGACAGGCCCGCCGCGCCCGACACGCCGAACGACGTGAACGCCACCACCACGGCAGCCTCCACCACGCCTACGCCCTGCGGCGTGATAGAGATCATGGCGAACAACGTGGCGACTACGTAGCCGCAGATGAGAGGTTCGGGCTGATGCACGCCGAACGCCACGCCCACCAAGCTGAAACAGGCCAGCTCGCAAGCGCTGGCCGCAATGGAGCAGCCGAACGCCTTCGCCGTTGTCTTGGGGTTATGCGCGATAAGGCCGGCAGCGTCGGAAAACGAGCCCACGATGCGCTCGACCCAGGGGTCGAGGGGCTTTTTCTTGAAGCGCACGAGGACGCGGTCGACAAGCCGTTCGATGGGACGCAGGGCGCGCAGGACGAGAGCCGGACGCTTGCGTCCCAGCACGAGGATAAGCACCATCGCGCTGACCAGCGCTATAACCAGCAGCCCCAACAGAAACCACAAGGGCGACAAACCCACCGTGGCCGCCAAGATGCCGAACGCGATGAGCATGATGGTGGCGAAGCCCGAGTCCACGGTGATCTGCATGAGCAACGCAGCGCTCGTAGCCTTGCCGGGCGCGATGCCGCGACGGCGCGCATCGTCCACCACGAGCGTGGTGCCTGCCAAGTTGAGAGAGGGCGCGATAGTGTTCACGAAGAACGTACCGAACACGAGCGGCAGCGTCTCGCGCGGATTCATGTGCTCGTCGACGGCCTCGAAGGCGTACGAGTACGAGAAGCTTTGCGCGAAGTACTTGCCCAACTGGGTGCACACCGCCGCGATAAGCGGAATGACGGCACCTTTTTTGATGGTCTCGACGAGCTCGACCAGCTGGTCGCCGCGCAGCAGCACCACGGCCAGCACGATGACGATGACCAGTCCGATGAGCAGGTTTCGAATGTTGAGCTTCTTCACCGATCAGCCCGTGCGCCGTGCGCTCCTCCGCCTTAGCGGAGGAACTCCTTAAGATCGGAGCGCATGAGGAAATCCAGCTCGTCGGACGTGGACGGATCCGTCTCCAAGAACAGGAAGCCGTAGTTGCCCACGCGCTTCACGTCGAAGGGGCGCATCTCCAACACGTGGGAGAATCGACCGAGGAACGCGTCGTAGTCGAAGTCTTCGTCGCCCGAGGCATCGGCCGGCGCGTTCAGCAGCGACATGGAGTACACCTTGTCGGTCTTGCCGTCGAACGCCGCATCGAAGTCGGGCTCGTCGTCTTCGAGGAACGCCTGGTAGGTGCGGTAGCCGTAGCCGTACCAGCTGACGTCGGTGCCGCCGAGGCCCGCAAACCGCAGCGGATTGAACTCGATGGGGCTCACATGCCCGTCCGACACGCGCACCTCCACGTGCACGGGGAAGTTCCGCGCGCCGATGAGCGCGTTCACGCGGTCGAGCCAAGAGGCGAACATCGTGGAGGTGTCGCGCACGATGGAGGCGCTGGTCACGTACATGCGATCGGAGGTATCTTCAGGCGAGGTGAAGTCGTGGCGCAGCACATTGAGGATGTGCGCGCGACCCGTCTCGTCGAAGTACGCGTCCAGCGCGTACTCGGTGCCCTCAAGATAGCCTTCGAGAATGAACGACCCGGCGCCGATGACGCTTTCGGGGTACATGTCGTGCCACGACGAGGCGTTCTGCTGGATGTCGGCCAGAGCGCGCTCCCAGTCCTCGCGGTTCTGGATGGCGTAGACGCCCATGCTGCAGAAACCCACCGACGGCTTCAGCACGAAAGGCGCCGGAAGCTGGGAGAAATCGAGCTTGAACAACTCGTCCACCGAACAGGATTTGAAGAACAGGTCGGGGTCGAGGCCGGCCAGCGCAGCTCGCATGGCGGCCTTGTCCTTGAACAGGCCGATGGCGCGCGACAGGCTTTCGTTGTGGGCGCTCTCGACGATCCAGGCCAGGGCGTTCTCGGAGTTCGTGTACACGCGCTCCCCTGCGTCGATACGGCGAACCGCCTCGTCGGACGATACGAGGTTCAGAGCGCGTCCGTCGGCGATCGAACGCGCGAAAGCGTTGTCCAGCACGGGATGCTGGGACTCCTCAAGCCAGGCGATCAGAGGTTCGGACACGTAGGGCTCATCGAGCACGATCATGGTTTGACTCCTCCTTCATTGCTGCAGAATCGGCGACGCCTGCCGTTGCCGCCCCCGCGGGCGCTGGCTCGGCATCATCGCCAAAGGGCAGTATACCCTCATGTCCAGCCTCGCGGATGATCTCCGCGCCTTTTTCGGCACGTTGTTCCCAACCCGTTTTCCTTTTCGCAGGTGAGCGCGCGCCGCCCTCTTCTCGGCGCGAGGCTATAACGCTGCCGATGCCGGCGAGCGGCTGCTCACCCGCCGCCTTCGCCGCAGCCCGCCTGGCGCGCCAAGCGCGGAACCGCTCGACGTTCTCGCGGAACTCGCGCACGAGGCGCGGCGCGTCGTCTTGCGGAGCGATAGGACGGTCGAACGCGTCGCGCTTCCAGAACAGCCACATCACCAGCAGCAGAGCCGCCACGGCAACCTGCACGGTGTTCACGTAGAGGAACTCCGCGCCAGCCACCAGCACGAGCACGCCCAACGTGAGCGCCCACGCCGTGCGGAAGCGCAGGATGAGTCCCACGGCCAGCACCACGAGCACGATGCTCCCCACGATAAGGAACGGACCGATGAGCAGGCCGCCCATGTTGATCCAATCCGTGAGCGCGGTGAACGGCCTGAACGTCTGCGGGATCAACGCCATGCCGATGTTCACGAGTCCCACGATGAGCACGATGGTGCCCGAAACCCAAGCCGTGTCCTTCGCGCGCTTCTCCTCGGTAGGGCTCTTCTTGTCGGCGAAAAACCCCGACTGCGACAGCAGCAGCGCGCCGATGCAGAAGGGGATCCAGAACATGATACCGCGGTACACCAGCGCGATGGCCGTGGCTGTGGCCAGCGAGCATCCGTGCGCCGTGAGGATGGCGGCGATGGCCGCCTCCACCACGCCCACGCCCTGAGGCGTGGGGCTCAGGATGACCGAGATGGCCGCCACCGCGAACGCCGCCACGAGCGCGGCCACGTTCTCGAAGCCGAACGCGTAGCCGATGGCCACGAGGCACGCCATGTTGAGGATGGCCGAGAACGACGCGTAAGACACGGTGACCATGGTGCCCTGCGGGTTCTTCGCGAGGATGCCCGCCGACGAGATGAAGGAGCTGGCCATCTTGCGCCCCCAGGCCGGCTTGAGATGCCTCTTCAGCAGCCCCAGCGCCTTGTTGATAAGCGACTCGATGCCGATGAACAGGCGGAACAGCACGCGCGGTTTGCGGTAGCCCACCACGAACATGCTGGACAGCGCCGCCAGCACCGCCGCCAACGCCAGCCCCCCGACGAGGAACAGCGTGTTCATGCTGCCGGACAGCAGCATGGTGAGAAAGCCGATGACGGAGATCACGAGGATGGCGGCGAAGTAGCCGATCTGCGAGAGGATGGCGCCGCTGGTGGACGTGCCCGCGTCCGCGCCCGTGCGGTGCGCGTCGTCGATGATGAACGCCACGCCCGTCGCCCCCGAGAACAGGCAGAACGTGTTGATGAACACCAGCGAGAAGATGAGCACGACGTTGTGCCAGAAGCCCGTCTTATGGCCGACCGCCTCGAAGGCCGCGTCGTAGGACGCCGCCTGCACGAGGTGGCGCGCCAGCATGAGCACGCAAGCCACGACCAGCGGCACGAGCGCGCCGGTCTTGAGCGTCGCGAGGAAACTCGCCAGGTAATCGGCGTTCGCGATGAGAAAGCACACTGCGACGATGCCGATGACGAGCAGCAGCGCTTTCTTCAACCAGCGTCCCCTTTCGACGAACCATGACGGAATGATTCAGTATAGCATGAGGGTGCGCGCTGCAAGCGGGACGCGGCGGTCCCGCCACAGAGGCTCCGCTAGGACGTCGCCCGGCGCGCGACGCACAGGGCGCGCAGGAGGTTGCGCACGTTCACCACGTCGAACAGCACCGCGAGCAGGAACGCCACGGCCAGCCCCGCGGTGACGGCCCCCTGCCGGGGCGCGATGATGAACACGAAGGGCGCGCCCAGCAGCATGAGCGGCACGATGAGACCGATGAGGCACGAGCCGAAGCGCTTCCACAGGCCGTATACGATGGAGATCATCACGTACAGGAACAGCCCGGTGGCCGCGGTGCCCGCGAGCGCCGCCACCGCCAACAGCGCCGCTTTGCCCGCAATGACGAGCCCTTCGCGCCCGAGGTCGTGCTTGACTTCGTCGAGAGCTTCCTGCGGGGTCTTGCGCGGCTCGGCCGTTGCGCGGAAGGGCGCGAACGGGTCGAAAGGGTCGAACGGCTGGCTGCCCACGCCGGAACCGCCGGAGCGCGGCGCGTCCCACGACGTCCATACGTAGGTGGTCTGCCCCTGGCCTTGGCCAGGGGCCTGACCGAACGGCCAGCCCGCGAAGGGATCGCCGCCCTGGCCCGCGCCGCCGTAAGGGTTCTGCGTGGGGTGGGCGTACGGGTTGTTCGCGTAGGGGCGAGGATCGCGGCGCGGATCGAACTCGGGCGTCCATGAACGGTTGAGCAGCACGTCACGCGCTTCGTTGATGCGCTTCGTGAACTCTTCCGCCTCCTCGCGCTCCTTCGACCCAAGCGCGAACTTGTCAGGATGGTGCTCGATCACCAGCTTGCGGTGGGCCTGTTTGACCGCATCGTCGGTCGCGCCGTCTGAGAGCCCCAGGATGTTGAGCGCTTCGGATTTCTTCATGTTCCCACTATACGCGCCGCCCCTCCCCCGCCATCATCCCGTCAGAGAACATCCACAAGCCCCGACAAGCCGCGGAAACATCGTCGTCCGGCGTGGAAGTTGGGCGCAAAACGGTAGCCATGGCAATCATCGGGTCGCGACGAACGTTGTAAGCGTCGTGAGCATCCACGAAACCCCAGATCGCACGAAATCCAAAGTACGAAATCCACTTGAAACCAAGGCTAACTTTGCCACAGCTGCCGTTTTGCGTCCACGTCGGACGAGAAGGCTGCAACTTGACGCGTCGAGCGAACCGAGGAAGTCGGATCCCGCTACGGGGCGCCCGCAAAAAACGGCAGCTTCGTTTCCGAAGCTGCCGCTTGCAACATGGTATGCCGCCGGATCTAGTGCCTGAAGTGGCGGTGGCCGGTGAAGACGAGCGCGATGCCGTGCTCGTCGGCGGCGGCGATCACCTCTTCGTCACGGATGGAGCCGCCCGGCTCGATGATGGCCGTCACGCCGGCCTCGGCCAGCGCGTCGAGGCCGTCGCGGAACGGGAAGAACGCGTCGGAGGCGGCCACGGCGCCCTTGGCTTCCTCGCCCGCCTGCTCCACGGCGATGCGCGCGGAGTTCACGCGGTTCGGCTGGCCGCCGCCCACGCCGATGGTCGCGTGGCCCTTCGTGATGGCGATGGCGTTGGACTTGATGGACTTGCACACCTTCCACGCGAACAGCAGCTCGGCGAGCTCTTCCTCGCTGGGCTGGCGCTTCGTGGGAACCGTGAACGTCGCGGGATCCTCGGCCACGGCGTCGGAATCCTGGGCCAGCAGGCCGCCCTCGACGGAGCGGTACTCCACTTCCCCGCCGGCCGGGTTCACGCCGCCCGTGGACAGCAGGCGCGCGTTCTTCTTCGCGCTGTACATGTCAAGCGCGTCGCCCGCGAACTCGGGGGCGATGATGGCCTCGACGAACTGCTTGTTGTCGAAGATGGCCACCACCACGTCGGAGGTGACGGGGCGGTTGAACGCCATGACGCCGCCGTAGGCGCTCACCGGGTCGCACGCGTGCGCGCGCTGGTAGGCCTCGACGAGGTCGTCGTTCTGGCACACGCCGCAGGGCGTGAGGTGCTTGACGATGACGCAGGCCGGCTCGTCGAACTCGCGCACGGCCGTCCAAGCCGCGTCGAGGTCGAGGTAGTTGTTGTACGACAGCTCCTTGCCCTGATGCTGCTTGGCATGGGCCAGGCTGTGCGGGGCGTCGGCGTAGTCGTCGCGACGGTAGAACGCGGCGGACTGGTGCGGGTTCTCGCCGTAACGCAGGTCCTGCACCTTCGAGAGATGCAGCGTGCGGTCGGCGGGGAACTTCACGTCGCCCTCGTCCTTGAGCTGGGCGCCCATCCACGCGGCGATGGCGCCGTCGTAAGCCGCCGTGGTCTCGAACACGTCGAGCGCCAGCTTGGCGCGCGTGTCGCGCAGGGTGGCGCCGTCGTTGGCGCGCATCTCGGCCAGGATGGCGTCGTAGCTCGCCGGGCGCGTGACCACGGCCACGCTCTCGAAGTTCTTGGCCGCGGAGCGCAGCATGGACGGGCCGCCGATGTCGATGTTCTCGATGCAGGTGCCGAAATCGGCGCCGCTTTCCACCGTCTTCTCGAAGGCGTAGAGGTTCACCACCACCATGTCGATCATCTCGATGCCGTGCTCGGCCGCTTGGGCCATGTGGGCCTCGTTGTCGCGCTTGGCCAGCAGACCGCCGTGCACGCGCGGGTGCAGCGTCTTCACGCGACCGTCCATCATCTCGGGGAACTGCGTCACGTCGTCGATGGGCGTGACCGGCACGCCGGCGTCCTTGAGCGCGCGGGCGGTGCCGCCCGTCGAGATGATTTCCGCCCCGAACTCGTCGACGAGCGCGCGGGCGAAGTCCGCAACGCCGCTCTTGTCCGTAACGGACACGAGCACGCGCTTGACCTTAGGATTGCTCATATGGCCTTACATCCTTTCCTCTTGTCTGCGACTGAACGGCCCCTTGCGTCCAATCTCCTGCGACGCATGGTACCACCCGAACCGCGAGGTCAACGAGGAAGCGCGCGCATATCCCGCAAACGCGCACGACGAAAAGGTCAGCGAGCGGCAAGCTCTTCGACGACGCCGTCCGTATCCAGCACGCGCGCATAACGGCCGTCCCAGATGCGATCTTCGAAGTAGGCGGTAAGAACTTCGCCAGGGGCGAACCCGCTGTCGAACGTGGTGACGGCCTCACGTGGCACAGTCACGTCGTAACCCAGCTCGAAAGCCACCTTGACGGACACGTCGAAGCAAAATTCCGTCTGCATGCCGCACATGACGATGCGCTTCGCGCCCAAAGATTGCAGCGTTTCATGAAGGCCTGTCTGCCGAAAAGCGCTGTTGAATCGCTTGTCAACGACTATTTCGCCAGCCTGCGGCGCGACGGCGCAATGCACCCGCCAGCCATCCGTGCCGCGTTCCAGCTCATCGCCCGCTCCTCCATCGTGGCACACGTACAGCACAGGAACGCCTGCGCGACGGCACGCATCGATCATCGCACCCACCGCAACGAGGAACGAATCCTCCTTCGACGGATGACCGTCGACAAGAGCCTGCTGCACGTCGATGACAATAAGGGCGTCAAAGAGGCGTTCGCCCATGTCAGCGGCCCAGGCTCTTCTCGTGGCGCTCGCGCGCTTCGGCGCTGTAGCGTTGGCGGTAACGCACATCCACGAGCTCGGCGACGATGGCGATGGCCAGCTCGGCGGGCGTCTTCGCCCCGAACTTCAGGCCGATGGGGCGCTTGACGCGCTCCCAGTCCTCCTCGGTGGCGCCGGAGGCCAGAACCAGCTCGCGCACGCGATCGTTCTTGCCGGCGCAGCCCATCATGCCCACGTAGTGCACGGCATGCTTCGTCGCCCAGACGCAGCCCTCGGGGTCGAACATGTGGCCGCGCGTGAGCACGCATACGTAATCCTCGGGAGCGGCGTCCAACTGCTCGAGCGCGTCGAAGTTGCCGCCCTCGAGCACGATGCGCTTCGCCGCAGGGAAGCGCGCTTCGCTCACATAGGCCGGATCGTAGTCGACCACCGTCACGGCGAAGCCCACGTGGTCGGCGAGCGCCGCCACTTCGCTGGCCGCGTCGGACGCGCCCAGCAGCCAAACATGCACCTGGTCGAACAGAGGGACGCTCGCCCAGGTGAGACCCTCGAACTGCTCGTTGTGCATCGAGGGGCCGCGCGTGACGTCCTTCATCTGGAACGTGTCGCGGGGCGAGTACGGCCGCGACGCCACGATCTCCTTCGCGTCGTTGCAGAAGAACACGAGCGGCTCGCCGTCGGCCGAGCCCTCGTCGCCGTACTTCTTCGTCACCTCGTTGTCGGTGTTGCGCTGAGCCGCGTCCGCATCGTAGACGATCTTGAAACCGAGCCAGGCGAGGTCGCCCTCCTCCATCGCGCGCAGGGCGCGCTCGAACGTGGGCGCGTCGTCGGCCGTGAGGCTTTTCGCCACCACGTCGAGATACGTCGGCTCCACGTGCTGGTTGCCTTCGGTCGCCTCGGGCGAGAAGCACGGGAAATCCTCCACGCTCAAGGACGGCGTGCGGCCCTCGCGGAGGGCGGCGATGACGGATTGGAGGGCTTCCTTGTTCATGAGGGCTCCTTCGAGGTTCGAGCTGGCGGGCATTTGCCTGGGCGGACGACGAGCTTACGCGCGGAACGGACGGTTGGCCTGCGGGTTTCCCCGCGGGTTCATCGGGCGGGGGCGATATGCACCTTGCGATCCTCGCCCACGGTCACGCGGCCTTCGGCCACGAGGCGCAGCACTTCGGGGTACAGGACGTGCTCGACCTCGTGGATGCGGGCTTCGAGGTCGTCGAGGGTGTCGTCCTCGCGCACCTCCACGGCGCGTTGCGCCACGATGGGGCCCTTGTCGTAGTCCTCGTTCGCGAAGTGGACGGTGATGCCCGTCACCTTCACGCCCGCGTCGAACGCGTCCTGGATGGCGTGCGCGCCCTTGAACGACGGCAGCAGCGCCGGGTGCAGGTTCAGCACGCGGTCGGGGAACGCGTCCAGCAGCACGGGCGTCACCTTGCGCATGTACCCCGCCATCACCACGTACTCGGCGTGCGCGTAGCGCAGCGTCTCGGCGATGCGCTTGTCGGCTTCGACGGGGTCGGCGTACACGTCGCGGTTGAGCACCGTGACCGGGATGCCCGCCCGATGCGCGCGCTCGATGCCGAACGCATCGGGGCGCGACGACACCACGTGCACGATCTCCACGGGCAGCCCCTCGGCCGCCGCATCGATGATGGCTTGCAAATTCGTGCCGCTGCCGCTCAGCAGCACGCCGATTTTCAGCGGTTCGGTCATGCCCTTACGCCTCCGCACCGAAGCCGTACAGCTTGCCGTCGTTCGCGTAGCGGACCTCGCCCTCGCCCGCCACGATGCGGCCGACGCGGTACGTGGTCTCGCCGGCCTGCGTCAGCGCGGCCTCCACCTCGTCGGCGCGCGCCGCGTCCACGATGAGCACCATGCCGAGGCCCATGTTGAACGTCTTGAGCGCCTCGGCTTCGTCGAGGTGCGCCGCGTCGCACACGAACGACGCGATGGCCGGCACCGGCCACGTGCCCAGGTCGACCTCGGCGGCGCAGCTCTTCGGCAGCGCACGGTCGAGGTTCTCGGAGATGCCGCCGCCCGTGATGTGCGCGAGCGCGTGCACGGCGCCCTCGCAAGCCTCCAGCACGGCGCGCACCGGCTTCACGTAGATGCGCGTGGGCTCCAAAAGCGCATCCTGCAGGCTGCGCCCGCCCAGCTCCTCGCGCTCGATGCGCAGCTCGTAGTGGGTCTTGCCCTCCACGCACACCTTGCGCGCCAGCGAGTAGCCGTTGGAGTGCAGGCCGCTGGACGCCAGGCCGATCAGCACATCGCCCTCGCGAACCGCCGCGGGATCGAGCATCTTCGCGCGGTCGACCACGCCCACGCAGAAGCCGGACAGGTCGTAGTCGTCCGGGTCCATGACGCCGGGATGCTCGGCCATCTCGCCGCCGATGAGCGCGCAGCCGGCCTGCTTGCAGCCCTCGCCGATGCCCGCCACGATCTCGGCCACGTTCTCGGCCTTCAGCTTGCCGATGGCCACGTAATCGAGGAAGAACAGCGGCTCGGCGCCGGTGGCCAGGATGTCGTTGGCGCACATGGCCACCAGATCGATGCCCACCGTGTCGTGCTTGCCGGCCATCTGGGCCACCTTGAGCTTCGTGCCCACGCCGTCGGTGCCGCTGACCAGCAGCGGATCGTCCATGTCCTTGGCCGCCGCGATGGAGAACAGGCCGCCGAAGCCGCCGATGTCGCCCACCACCTCGGGACGGTACGTGTCGTGCACGACGCCCTTGATGGCTTCGACGGCGCGCGCGCCCTCGGCCGTGTCCACGCCCGCCTGCGCGTAGGTCACCGCGTCCTCGTCCATCCAGCTGGGCATGTGCGGGCCGTCGTCGGTCTGCGCTGCGTTCACGGTTACTCTCTCGGTCATCTCTGCTCCTTGTGCCGTATCGTCCATGTCGGGGCGGTTCCCCCTGTCATGCTGCTATCGCGTGCGAGGGCGCGCCTCGTCGGCCGCACCTTCGCCGTAAGTCTCTTCGAAATCCTTCTTCGTGAGTAAGCTCTTCTTGGCCACCGAATCGGGGATGGCCACCGGGTAGTCGCCGGTGAAACATGCGTCGCAGAACCCCTGGCGGCGCGCATCGGGCACGGAGGCGCGCAGGCCCTCGAGCGAGATGAAGGCCAGCGAGTCCGAGCCGATCCACGCGTTCATCTCGTCCAGATCCATGTTCGCGGCGATCAGCTGGTCGCGCGTGTCGGTGTCGATGCCGTAAAAGCACGGCCACAGCACCTCGGGGCTCACGATGCGCAGATGCACCTCGGCCGCGCCCGCATCGCGCAGCATCTGCACGAGCTTCTTGCTGGTGTTACCGCGCACGATGCTGTCGTCGATGACCACGAGGCGCTTGCCCTCGATCACCGAGCGCAGCGGGTTCAGCTTCAAACGGATGCCCAGCTGGCGCATGGCCTGGGTGGGCTCGATGAACGTGCGTCCCACGTAGCGGTTCTTCACGATGCCGTCGGCGTACGGGATGCCGCTCTCAAACGCGTAGCCCATGGCCGACGGCACGCCCGAGTCGGGCACGCCCAGCACGAGGTCGGCCTCCACGGGCGCCTCCTGCGCCAGAATGCGCCCCATGTTGCGCCGCGCCTGGTACACGCTCTGGCCGTCGATCACGCTGTCGGGGCGCGCGAAGTACACGTACTCGAAGATGCACGCCGCCGACTTGCGGGCGGCAACGCCCTGCTCGGCGTGCATGCCGTCGCGGTTGAAGCGCACGATCTCGCCCGGTTCGACGTCGCGCACGTACTGCGCGCCCACGATGTCGAGCCCGCACGTCTCGCTGGACACCGCCCAGCCGCGGCCGTCGGGCAGCTCGCCGATGCACAGCGGGCGGATACCGTTGGGGTCGCGGAACGCGTACAGCGAATCGGGGCTGGCCAGCACCATGGCGTAGGCGCCCGACAGCTCCTCCATAGCGCGGCGGATGCCGTTGCGCAAGTGGTGCGTTTCCTGGGTCACCCGGCCGATTGCCTTCGCCGCCACCTCGCTGTCGGTGCCGGAACGGAACTGCACGCCCTCGTCGACGAGACGGGCGCGCAAGGCGTTCGTGTTGACGAGCGTGCCGTTGTGCGCCAGCGCGATCAGCACGTCGTCGATGGCCGAGATGTGCGGCTGCGCAGCCTCCCACGACGCGGCGCCGCCGCTCGTGGAGTAGCGCGCGTGGCCCACGGCCACGAAGCCCTCGAGCGCGGCCAGGCTTGCTTCGTCGAACACCTGGGTCACAAGGCCGAGGTCTTTCGACACCATGACCGTCGCACCGTCGCCCACGGCGATGCCGGCGCTCTCCTGACCGCGATGCTGCAGCGCTTGCAAGCCGAAGCACGTCATGCGCGCCACGTCTTCGCCGGGAGCGAACACGCCGAACACGGCGCACTCCTCTTCGAGGCGGTCGGGGCGCTCGCCCGGCAGGATGGACGTGCTCATGAAGCGATCTCCTGTTCTGCGGAATCGATGGCCGCGACGGCATCGGGGTCGATGACGTCGCCGTCGCCCTCGCCCACCGTGCTGGCCTTCACGTACGAATACAGCACGTAACGCCCGTCCGACGGCAGATTGTCGCACGTGGCGAGGGCGAAGGTGTGTTTGATATCGGAAGCAGCAGGTATGTCGGAAGCGGGCACCACCGATCGGTCGATCTTGTCCTGCACGTAGGCCACGCGTTCGTCCTCATCGGCGAACCGCGTCTGCGCCAACGGATCGTCGGCCGCCACATGCACGAGCGCGAACGTGCTCAGCTCGTAGTTGCCCTCAGGCGTGAGGATGTACACCGTGCGATGGTCGTTGAACTGGGCGGCATCGCTGAAATCGGCGACGCAGGCGAACATCGAGCCGTCGTTCAGATGATGGCCGTAGATGATGTTGTTCGGGTCGGAGAAGTCGGAGCTGTTCTCGGCCGCCAAAAAGATGGCGCCGAACGTGGCGATCCAGCCTTCCGATCCCTTGAAGTCGTGCGTAAGGTACTTCTCGTCGTCGGCCGCTTGCACGATGGGGTAGTTCACCACGGTGCCGGGAATGTAGATCCACCCCACCGTGTCGGGATTGATGGCCTTGAGCGCATCCCAGTCCACCGTGAAGTCGGCGAGCGACGTGGCCGACAGATCGTCGGGCGGCGTGAAACCCTCCCGCGCGACATCGTTATAGGTTTGCTGACCCTGCCAGTAACTGAAGCCGATGGCACCGAGCGCGGCCAGCGCCACGACGAACACCACGAGCGCGATCCAGAACACCACGCGCCACGGCCCGCTCTTCTTCCGAGGCCGTCCGGAACCGGGCTGCTGATAGGTCGGTTGCTGTCGATACGGGTAGCCTCCGCCTCCAGCCGATCTGCGCTGGGCAGGCTGAGCGGAGCGGTAGGCGGCATGCTGCGCGGTGGCCGGCCGGTAGGCGCCCGGTTGCGCCCCTGCCCGCACGTCGGGCGCGGCGCCCCTCGGCGCGCGCTGCTGCGCAGGTCGCCCGCTTGGAGCAGGGCCGGGATGCTGTCGGTACTCGGACATGTTCACCTTTCGGGATGATCTTCAAACAGCGGAACCCCGCCGTCGCCAGACCGTTACCATAATAAACAAACGCCCCCATGATGGGGGCGCGATGTTCGCAAAAACGCAATTTTCACGATAGGGACCGCTGTTCGCCGAAGCGGCTACTTCTTCATCTCGTCGATGAAGCCTTTCGCGATGAAGCCGACGATGACGAGGACGATGATCGCGACGATGACCCAGATAGCCTCCATGGGCACGGTGATTCCGAACAGAGTCATGACTGTTTACCCCTTTTTTTCGTTCAAGCGCGCGAATGCGCACGGTCGTTTCGAGTACTGCTGCCCATAGTAACGCGATCTCAGTTTTCGCGCAAGCGCGCTTCCAGGGCGTCGTTGATAATTTTGAGCGCCTTGACGCGCGCGTAGCGCTTGTCGTCGCTCTCGAGGATTATCCAGGGGGCGAACGGCGTGCTGGTCAAGCGGAAGATATCCTCGACCGCGGCTTTGTACTGGGGATACTTGTCGCGGTTGCGCCAATCCTCATCGGTGATCTTCCACTGTTTCGCAGGATCTTGCTCGCGGTCGCGAAAGCGTCGCAACTGCTCTTCGGGACTCACGTCAACCCAGAACTTCAGCAGGATGGCGCCCCACCGCACCAGATCGCGCTCGAATTCGTTGATCTCGTCGTACGCCCGCGTCCATTCCGACACCGAAGCGAAACCTTCGACGCGCTCCACGAGCACGCGACCGTACCAGCTGCGGTCGTAGATGCCCACGTGGCCCGCCTTCGGCAGACGCGTCCAATAGCGCCACAGGTGCGGATGCAGCAGCTCGGGCTTCGTGGGGGCGGGACTGGGAAAAATGGTATAGGCGCGGGCGTCGAGCGCTTGGGCCACGCGCTTGATGTTGCCGCCCTTGCCCGCGGCGTCCCAGCCTTCGTACATGATCATGAGCGGGATGCGCTTCTGGTACATCTCCATCTCCAGCCTGTTGAGGCGCTCCTGCTGGGCCTTGAGCTCGACCTTGTACGTCTCGGGGTCGAGCGCGAGCGCGTGGTCGACGCTCTCGAGGCACGGCGGGTCGTCCACCTGACGGAACCTCGAAACGCGCGGAGCGCGGGCGGAAGCAGCGGCTGCGGCGGCTTCCGCCTCCTCGCGCACGCGCGCCTCCTCTTCGGGAGAACGGCCGAACAGGGGCGCTTCATCGAGAGCGCCGGCGGAGTTGGCCTGCGCCTTGGCCGCCGCTACGGCGGCTTCGGCGTCGGGCGCCGCCTCGAACGCGCTCGTAAGCGCGTTCACCAGCGTCTCGGCGATCTGCAGGTTGGCGCGGCGCTTGTCCTCGCCGTTCACGAGATGCCATGGGGCGAACGAGAAGTCGCTGCCCTTCAGCAGGTTGTCGTACAGGCGGTACGCCTCCTCGTAGTTGCCGATGGTGGCCAGCTTGTCCTCGCCCACGCGCCAGCGCGTGGCCGGATCGTCATGCAGGCGCGTGAGGCGCTTCTTCTGCGCCTCCTTCGTGACGTGCACGAAGAACTTGACCACAAGGTAACCGTCGTCGGCTAGCTGCCGCTCGAAATCGGACGCAGAGGTGAGGTAGCGGCGCAGCACGTCGATGTGGCGTTCGTCGCGCGCCTCGGCCATGGCGGCCGCGACGGCTTTCTGGCCCTTGCGCTTGGAGGCTTTCAGGGAGAGCTTGCCGAACTCGGTGTACAGCATGTGCTGAACGGCGGCGGTGTACCAGCCGCGGTCGAAGAACGAGATGGTGCCGCGCTGGCCCAGGCCCTTCCAGAACTCCTGCATCACGGGATAGAAGCCCGTTACGCCGCTCTTCGCGCCCGCGAACGCGCGGGCGGCTTTCACGTCGAGGTTTTCAGTGACGTACACGCTGGTGGCGCGCGCGTCGAGGTGGTACATGAGATCGGAGATGCGGCTGCCCTTGCCGGCGCCGTTCCATCCTTCGAACAGCACCACCAGGCCGACGCCCTGCACGCGCGCCTGCTGCTGCAGCACCACCAATCGCTCCATCAGCTCGTCCCGACGCGCCTTGTAGGCGTCCTTCGAGAGCGGTTCGCGTGAGAAATCGACGGTTTCCAGCATGGCGCTTCCTTTCCTTCGAGAAGCTCATGGTACCACAAGGATCGCGAAGAACCGGACCGCCATCCTGCAAGGGCCGGCCCATCGCCACCCGAACGAGCGAACCAGACCGTCGTCCCGAGCGCAGGCGATGAAAAGTAAAATCCAGCTTTCAGTTCGCGCTCGGCCTGGCCGCGACCGGCGCGGTTCACTACAATGAAGCGATGGAGCACATCGCGGATCGCCCCGGGCGAGCCGCTTGATTTCGGACGGACTATGCCATGCCCAACTACGCGGTGATCGACCTCGGGTCGAACTCGATACGCCTCGTCGTCTACGACGTGAAAGACGCGCATAAGCGCACGTGTACGAACAAAGATTTCAAGAGTCTCATAAACGACAAGGTGATGGCGGGCTTGTCGGCCTACGTCGTGGACGGGGTGTTCACCCAGGACGGCATCGACCGAGCCGTCAGCGTGCTGCGCGGACATGCGAAGCGCGCACGGTACTTCGATTGCGAGAAGATGGAGGTGTTCGCCACCGCGGTCATCCGCAACGCCTTGAACTGCGAGGAAGCCGTCGCGGCCATCGAGGAGGCAGCCGAGCTGCCCATCTCGCTGCTGTCGGCTACCGACGAGGCGCACCTGGGCTTCGTCGGCGCCACCTGCGACCGCGCAGTAGAGCGGGGCACGCTCGTCGACATCGGCGGCGGCTCGACCGAGCTCACACGCATCGAAAGCAGCCTCGATTTCGACAACGCGAGCATCGGGCAAGGGTCGTTGTCATCGTTCGCCCAGCACGTACGCGCTATCCTGCCGACCCCCGGCGAGATGGACGCCATAGCCGAAGCGTTCCGCAAGCGCTTCGCCGGTCTGCCCGACCCCGACGCGTACCGCTCGGAAGCGCTGTACGGCATCGGCGGAAGCGTGCGCGCGGCCGCCAAGATGCATGCTCAAGCCACCGGCGCGGCCGTACGTCCGAAAACCATGACGAAACAGCAAATTCATGCGATACTTGCATGGTGCCGCACCGATCCCGACACGTTCGCGCACGCCGCGCTCAAGGCTTCGGCCGAGCGCGTGCACACGCTGGTACCGGGCTGCATCATCCTCGGCGAGCTGTTCGACGCATGCGGAGCCGAGCGTCTGGACGTATGCAAGTACGGCGTGCGCGAAGGGTACCTGATCGACCGCATGCTGCGGTAGCGGCGCGCAGGAAGCGAACGTTTACGGGAAGGGGACGTTCATGGACACAGCCAAGAAATCCACGACCAGCACCGCCGAGACTCCTGCCGGCCAAGCGCCGGACGCTCTCGCGGAAACGAGCGCGGACGAGATGCGCGCGTCAATCGACGAGGTCGAGGGCGCAAACCCCTCCGTCGAGGGCGAGCCGAGCAAAGAATCCTACTTGCAGAACCGAGAGCTGTCATGGCTCACGTTCAACGAGCGCGTACTCGACCAGGGAGCCGACGAGACGGTGCCGCTGCTCGAGCGCCTGAACTTCATCTCCATCTTCTGGAGCAACCTCCAGGAGTTCTTCATGGTGCGCGTCGGCAGCCTGACCGACCTGTCGTTAGTGAAGAAGCACATCATCGACTCGAAGTCCGGCATGACGCCCGCCGAGCAGCTCGATGCCATCTACGCGCGCTGCCACGAGCTGTACCCCATCCAGGAACGCACCTACGAAAGCGTGCGGAAACAGCTGTGCGCGCGCGGCGTGTGCAGCCTGCGCCCCGAAGACCTCGACGACGAGCAGCGCGCCTTCCTGTCCGATTACGTGCACAAGAACGTGATGCCGTTCCTGTCGCCGCAGATCATCAACTCGCGCCATCCCTTCCCTCACTTGGAGAACGGCGCGCTGTACGTGGTACTGCGCCTCAACGAGGAGCCGGGCGCGAAGAAGAAGGCGGCGAAGACCAAGGACGGCGAAAAGGCGCCCAAGGAGGAGAAGGGGAAGAACCTCGGAGCCGAGGGCGTGACGCTGGGCCTCGTCCCCATGCCGCGCCAATGCCAGCGCGTGATCGCGCTGCCGGGCGAAGGACTGCAGTTCATCCTGCTGGAGCACGCCATCGAGATGGTGGCGAGCGAGATATTCTCCATGTACGCCATCAAGCACACGAACGTCATCTGCGTCACCCGCAACGCCGACCTCGACGCCACCGAAGGCACCGACGAGAGCGACGAGGACTATCGCGAGCACATGAAGCGCATCTTGAAGAAGCGCTCGCGCCTGGCGCCGGTACGCCTCGAAAGCGAACGGCCGCTGTCGCCCACCCTGGAGAAGCTGCTGCTCAAGCGCCTGAACCTCAAGCCGCACCAAGCTTACGTCACGAAGGTGCCGCTCGACATGAGCTATACGTGGGGCCTGGCCGGCCATCTGCCCGAGGCCGCGCGCGCGGAGCTGACGAACGTACCGTTCACGCCGCAGTGGCCCGGCTGCCTCGACCGCAACCGTCGCATCATCGACCAGGTGGCCGAGAAGGAAGTGCTGCTATCGTACCCGTACGAGAGCATGGACGCCTTCGTGCAGCTTCTGCGCGAGGCTGCGAACGACCCCACCGTCATCTCCATCAAGATCACGCTGTACCGCCTGGCCAGCCAATCGCATCTAGCCGAGGCGCTCATCGCGGCAGCCGAGAACGGCAAGGAGGTGACCGCGCTGTTCGAGCTGCGCGCCCGCTTCGACGAGAGCAACAACATCGAATGGTCGCAGCGCTTCGAACAGGCGGGATGCAACGTCATCTACGGCTTCCGCGACTTCAAGGTGCACTCGAAGATATGCTGCATCACGCGTCAAACCGACCAGGGGCTGCAGCACATCACCCAGCTGGGCACCGGCAACTACAACGAGAAGACGGCGAAGCTGTACACCGATCTGTCGTTCATCACCACCGACGAGACGTTCGGGCGAGACGCAACCGAGTTCTTCCGCAACATGGGGCTCGAGAACACCTCCGACAACTACGACATCATGTGGGTGGCGCCGTTGCAGATCAAGCCGATGATCCTCGCTGGGATCGACGCGCAGATCGAACGCAAGAAAGCCGGCGAGCCGTGCGGGCTGTTCTTCAAAACGAACTCCATCACCGACAAGGACGTGATCGAGAAGATCGTGGAGGCGTCGCAGGCCGGCGTGAACGTGACGCTGTTCGTGCGCGGCATCTCGTGCATCGTGCCGGGGCTGGAAGGCTACACCGAGCACGTGCGCGTCGTGTCCATCGTGGGGCGCCTGCTGGAGCACAGCCGCATCTACGGCTTCGGCCCGCGCGACAATATGAAGGTGTACCTGTCTAGCGCCGACCTCATGACGCGCAACATGGACAAGCGCATCGAGATAGCCTGGCCCGTCCTCGACAGCGAACTGCGCGAGCAGATCCTCGGATACCTCGACGTGAGCCTGAGCGACACCGCCAAACTGCGTGAGCTCATGCCCGATGGCAGCTACACGCCGCTCGGCGCGTTCGCGAAAGAAGACGCCGACGGCGAGACCGTGCTGTTCGAATCGCAGGAGTTCTTCATCAAGCGCGCGCAGCAGCGCCGCCTGGAAGCAGCCGAGGACGAAGCGGCGCGCGATGCTGCTCGGCGACGCTCGGCCCAGCTGATGGCGGCACACGAGATGACCGAGGACGAGGCGAGCATCCGCGCGGAGGAACGCGCTGCGGCTGCGGCCGCGCGCGAGGCGGAAGCGGCTGCGGAAGCCGCCGTTCAGGCATCCGTGGCCGCATCGTCCCGGATCGCGCCCGCAACCGCGCCCGCTATTCCGGTCGGCTCTGCCACCGCCCCGGCACTCGAAGCCGACGCCATCGAACCTCCTGTCGGCGAGCGCCCGTGCGCCGAGCAGGGCATGGTGGCAGCCCCGCCCGCAACGCGCGGTGCGAAGAAGCCGAGCCTGCTCGTGCGCTTCCTCAGCCTGTTCGTGCGATAAGGGCACGCTTCCTCTCGCATGAAAACGCCCTCGGCTCTTCGGAGCCGAGGGCGTTGCTTTCGGATGATGCGGCAGGAGCGCAGTCCGAGGATGCCGCGGTCGACCGGCGCGCATATCGCGGCCGCGTCCCTGTCGCAACGACCACGATCCCATGAAGCGCGCGAGTGCGCAAGAGGCCGCAGCTGAGCGTTGCCGCCTTGCCACCCTCCCGCTACTCGCCTTTCCTCATCGGCCGACATATTTCCAGAAGCGTTCCGGATCGCAGCAGAAGCACAGCACGCGGCCCGACTCGGCGTCGAAGCGGTAGCCGGCGCTTTCGAAGACGAAGCGCCATTGTTTGATCCTGCCTACGATGATCGGCCGAACGCGAACGTGGCGGCACCCCGTCAAACGGAGCGCCTGCAACGAAAACCGGAGAAATCTCCTCTGTCCATGACTTATGCGCACCTCTGCCACGCCGAAACGGCCTTTTCAGACGAAGCGGCAAAGCGTCGCCCAATAAAAAGCCTGGTCAAAAGTTAGCTATGAAATACTTCGATCGCGCAGGCCGCTTCCGAGGTGCACATAAGTCGCGTACATGGTGCTTTTTGGGCGTTTTCGATGGCAGAGGTACGCATAAGTCGGGAACTTGCCCGCACGCAGGGGGGGGCAACCCTGCTTGCTTTTCGTCCCGAAGCGCGCACTACGCAATAGAAGGATCCCGAATACGGCACCGGCAGAAAGACTTCCTGCTGACGCCGCACGGGATCCTTCGCGTCCCCGCTTCGCGGGGCCTCCCTGCGCTCGCTTCGCGTGCTCGGGAGTTCTACAGTCCGCTGGACTGTCGAATGCTTGCGCTCGCTCAGGATGACAGCGGAATCACGCCTCGCGCTCGACCACGGCGGCGATGGCCTGCGCGTGGCGGTCGGCCTCCTCGGCGCTGGCGGCCTCCACCATGACGCGCACCACCGGCTCGGTGCCGGAAGGACGCAGCAGCACGCGACCCGAATCGCCCAGCTCCGCTTCGGCAGCTTCGACGGCGGCCTGCACAGCCGCATTGCCGTCCACGGCGTGCTTGTCGTTCACGCGCACGTTGATCAGCGTCTGCGGGAAACGCGTCATGACGCTGGCGACATCCTCGATGGAGGAACCGGCACGCCGGCAAGCGGCCAGGAACTGCAGGGCGGTCACCAAGCCGTCGCCTGTGGAGTTGTGCTCGAGGAAGATCATATGGCCGCTCTGCTCGCCGCCCAGGACGAAGCCGCCCTCGCGCATGGCCTCCAGCACGTAACGGTCGCCAACCTTCGTCTGGACGAGCTCGATGCCCGCATCGCGCAGAGCATGCGAGAGCCCGAGGTTGCACATGACGGTGGACACGGCGGTGCCGCCGGCAAGCAGCCCGCGCTTGTGCAGGTCGATAGCGCACACGGCCTCCACCACGTCGCCGTCGATCTCGTTGCCGTTCGCGTCCACAAGCATGACGCGGTCGGCGTCGCCGTCGTGCGCAATGCCCACATCGGCGCCCGTCTCGGCCACGAGCGCGCGCAACGGCTCGAGATGGGTGGAGCCGCACTGCACGTTGATGTCGGTGCCGTCGAAGTCCTCGTTGATCGAAACCACCTCGGCGCCCAGACGGCGCAGCGCCTCGGCGCTGGTCATGCAGGATGCGCCATGGCCTGCGTCGAGCGCCACCTTGAGGCCCGCGAAGTCGATGCCCTCGCCGGCCACCGTGGACACCGCGTGCGCGATGTACAGCTCGCAGGCGTCGTCCACCGGCAGCGCCACGCCCACCTCGTCGCCGTTCGGCAGCTCGTCCGCCGATGGGCCGCCCGCCGCCAGATAAGCCTCGATCTCGTCCTCAACCGCATCCGGCAGCTTGAAGCCCTGGCCGTCGAACAGCTTGATGCCGTTGTACTCGGGCGGGTTGTGCGACGCCGAGATGACGATGCCGCCGTCGCAGTGCAGCTCGCGCACCAGAAGCGCGATGGCGGGCGTCGGGATGATGCCGGCCAGGAGCGCCGTGCCGCCCATCGACATGATGCCGGACGCCACGGCCGACTCCAGCATGTCGCCGGACAGGCGCGTGTCCTTGCCGATGAGGATGGTCTTGCCCTGGAAGGCCACGGCGGCCTGACCCAGCTTGAAGGCCGTCTCGCACGTCAGCTCCTTGTTCGCGACGCCGCGAACCCCATCCGTTCCAAATAAACGTGCCATGCTCTTTCCTTTCCAGCAGGTTCAACAAAGTAAGCGGGGCTTTCGAGGCGGCGGATAACCGCCGGAAGGTCTACTTCCCCCGTTTCACATGGTCTTCATGCAAGCGGACGCCGCCCTCGGGGCGTTCCGCGTCGGTCATGCGGTTGTTCAGCTCGGCGGCGAACTCGTCGAGACCGATGCCGTAGCGCTCGAGCACCACGAGCAGGTGGTACACCACGTCGGCCGCCTCGTAGCGCAGATGATCGATGGCCGCGTCGTACTCGGGCGGCAGATCGACGGCCAGCTCGTCGGTCTCGTCGACAGCGCCGCTTGCCGCGATCGATGCCGCCAGCGACGAGCACGCCCACGACTCCACGTCCTTCGCCGCAAGCGCCGTCTCGCCCGCCTCCTCCATGACCTTCTTCAGCACCCCGTCGGGAGAGCCGGTGAGCAGACGATAGGTGTAGCTCTCCTCCCCCGCCTCGCGCCGGGCTGCGATAGTGGCGGCAAGCGCCTCGAACGTCGCCCCGATCTGCGACGAAGGCGGCATTTCGCCGGAAGGGATATAGGTTTTCTGAGACATGATGCTCCTCCTACTAAAGAGAACCGCACAGGTAGAACCCTTTTCCAGCGAGTCCCGGTCCGACCGCCTCTCGCAGGTCGCAGCCGTACCCGCTGGCGCCGCACGGGATCCTTCGACTCCGGCAGCTGCGCCGCCTCCGCTCAGGATGACAAGAGACTCGCGAAGGAGGGTGCGGCGCGTTGCCCACCAAGCGAGTTCCGCACGAGCCGAAACGTCCAGCGGACGTTTCGTGCGAGCAGGACTGTCTGAGCGACTGGGCATTGCGCCGCATCCTCCGCCACAAGAGCCGCAAGCAAAGGGGGCGCGCCAAGCGCGCCCCCGCAGGTCGAACTTATTCTTCCACGTCGTCGTCGGCGTTGGAAGCTTCCTCGGACTCCTTGGTGGTCAGGCCGAAGCCGAGCGACCCTACCGAGCCCAGCAGAGCGTCGAGCTCTTCCAGGTTGCGCTGGTAGGAGCGCGGCGGCAGAGCCTCGCCCAGCATGTCCTCGCCCTCGGTGTTGAAGGTCGGGGGCTCGTCGCCGCCGATGAGGATGGTGTCATCGGGCGAGAACACCATGTCCAGCAGCTGCGACATGTCGTCGCTCGTAGCCGCGAGGTCGTCCTCGATCACGTGCGTCAGATCGTGGGCCTCGAGGCCTTCCTTCAGCTCCTCGATGGCCTTCACGCCGATGCCCTCGATGCGCAGCAGGTCCTCCTCGGTGTGGCCCACGAGGTCGGCCACCGTCTCGATGCCCGCCTCGGAGAACTTGTTGGCCCAGCGCTGCGACACGCCCAGGTCGTCGTAGATGTACAGGCGCGCGTCCTCGTCGGACAGCTGCGGGCCGCGATGGCCCAGCGAAAGCCCGCTGTAGTAGCTACCGTAGTTCGTGCCCATGTTGAGGTAGCCGTCGCCGTCGAGCGACCAATCCTGCGGCTGGGGCAGCAGCTCCTCGATATCGCGCAAAGCCTCCGGCGCGAAGTCGGGCAGCGTCTCGCCCACCACCGGCGCAACCGGACGACCCTTGTAGGTGAGGCCCACTTCGCGGTAACGCGACAGACCCGTGCCCGCCGGGATCGGCTTGCCGATGATGACGTTCTCCTTGAGGCCGGCCAAGTGGTCGATCTTGCCCTCGATCGCGGCGTCGGTGAGCACCTTCGTCGTCTCCTGGAACGAGGCGGCCGACAGGAACGAATCCGTGGCCAGCGACGCCTTCGTGATGCCCAGCAGCAGCGGCTGGCCCACGGGCGGCTCCTTGCCTTCGGCGATGAGCGCGTTGGCGGCATCCTCGAACTCGAAGCGGTTCACCTGGCGACCCGGCAGGAAGTCGGACTCGCCGGCGTCCATGACGGCCACCTTGCGCAGCATCTGGCGCGCGATGACCTCGATGTGCTTGTCGTTGATGTCCACGCCCTGGGACACGTACACGCCCTGGACCTGGCTGACGATGTAGCGCAGCGTCGTATTGGGATCGGTGAGGCGCAGCAGGTCGTGCGGGTTCACCGAGCCCTTGGTGAGCTGCTGGCCCACCTTCACTTCGCAGCCGTCCATCACGCCGGGCAGCATCTGGGCGCGCGCCGACACGACGTACTCGCGGAAGTTGCCCTGCTGGTCGTGGATCGTGATGGTCTTGGACTGCTTGTCGCCCGAGATCTGCAGCGTGCCGGAGATCTCCGCGAGGACGGCGAGGCCCTTGGGCTTGCGCGCCTCGAACAGCTCCTGGACACGAGGCAGACCGTGGGTGATGTCCTCGCCGGCGACGCCGCCGGTGTGGAACGTGCGCATGGTCAGCTGGGTGCCGGGCTCGCCGATGGACTGGGCGGCGATGATGCCCACCGCCGTGCCGATGTTCACCGGACGCGACGTGGCGAGATCCCAACCGTAGCACTTCTGGCACACGCCGTGCTCGGCATGGCAGGTCATGACCGTGCGGATGACGAGCGTCTCGACGCCCGCCGCGTCCATGGCCTTGAGCTGGTCCATATGGGTGATGTACTCGCCCGCGGCCAGCAGCACCTCGCCGTCGACGCCCGCCACGTCGTTGAGCAGGCAGCGGCCGATGAGGTTCTCGTCGACGTCGCCCTTCTCGTTGTGCAGCGGGTACGGCACGCCGTCGGCGGTGCCGCAGTCGATCTCGCGGATGATGACGTCCTGGGCCACGTCCACCAGACGGCGGGTCAGGTAGCCCGAGTCGGCGGTACGCAGCGCGGTGTCGGCCAGACCCTTACGGGCGCCGTGCGTGGAGATGAAGTACTCCAGAACGGACAGGCCCTCGCGGAAGTTCGCCTTGATCGGGCGGTCGATGATCTCGCCCTTCGGGTCGGACATGAGGCCTCGCATACCGGCCAGCTGGCGGATCTGCTTGATGTTGCCTCGAGCGCCGGAGAACGCCATCATGTAGATGGGGTTGAACTTGTCGAAGTTCTCGGCCATGGCCTCGCCGACTTCTTCGTTCGCGGCGTTCCAGATGTCGACGACCTGCTTGTGGCGCTCGTCGGGGCTCATGAGGCCCATCTCGTAGTCCTCGTCGATGGCCGCGACCTTCTCGTCGGCGGCAGCCAGGATCTCGGCCTTGTTCGGCGGCACGGTGGCGTCGTACACCGAAACGGTGACGCCGGCACGCGTGGCGTAGTGGAAGCCCGCGTCCTTGAGGCCGTCGAGAATCGCCGGCACGCTGGACAGCTCGTAGCGGTTGCACACGTCCTCGACGAGGCGGCTGATCTCCTTCTTGTTCATCTCGTAGTTGAGGTACGGGTAGTCCTCGGGCAGCACGTTGTTGAACGTGATGCGGCCGATGGTGGTCTCGATGCGCTCGCCCGCCTTGTGCTCCTCGAACACGCCGAAGGCCGTGGCCACCTGCGTGTCCTTGGTCAGACGCACCCAGATCTTGGCCTGCAGGTCAAGCTCGGCGCGCGCGTCGTAGGCGTTCATGGCGTCGTCGAAGTCGATGAACGAGCGGCCCTCGCCCTCGAAGCCGTCGCGGGCAGCCGTGAGGTAGTACAGGCCGATGATCATGTCCTGGGTGGGCACGGTCAGCGGACGGCCATGGGCCGGCGACTTGATGTTGTTGGCGGACAGCATGAGCACGCGGGCCTCGGCCTGCGCCTCGGCGCCCAGCGGCACGTGCACGGCCATCTGGTCGCCGTCGAAGTCGGCGTTGAAGGCGGTGCAGACCAGCGGGTGCAGCTTGATGGCCTTGCCCTCGACCAGCACCGGCTCGAAGGCCTGGATGCCCAGACGGTGCAGGGTAGGTGCGCGGTTCAGCAGCACGGGATGCTCGGTGATGACCTCTTCCAGCACGTCCCACACGTAGCTGGCGCCGCGGTCGACGGCGCGCTTGGCGGCCTTGATGTTGGCGGCGTACTCCAGCTCCACCAGGCGCTTCATGACGAAGGGCTTGAACAGCTCCAGCGCCATCTGCGACGGCAGGCCGCACTGGTGCAGCTTGAGCTGCGGGCCGACGACGATGACCGAACGGCCGGAGTAGTCGACGCGCTTGCCCAGCAGGTTCTGGCGGAAGCGGCCCTGCTTGCCCTTGAGCATGTCGGACAGCGACTTCAGCGGGCGGTTGCCCGGGCCCGTGACAGGACGGCCGCGGCGGCCGTTGTCGAACAGGCTGTCGACGGCCTCCTGCAGCATGCGCTTCTCGTTGTTGACGATGATCTCAGGCGCGCCGAGGTCCAGCAGGCGCTTGAGGCGGTTGTTGCGGTTGATGACGCGGCGGTACAGGTCGTTCAGGTCCGACGTCGCGAAGCGGCCGCCGTCCAGCTGCACCATGGGGCGCAGGTCGGGCGGGATCACCGGGATGACATCGAGAATCATGTCCGTCGGCTTGTTCTCGGACTTGAGGAACGCGTCGACCACCTTGAGGCGCTTGATGGCCTTGGCGCGCTTCTGGCCCTTGCCGTTGGCGATGACGTCGCGCAGCTCGTCGGCCGTCGCGGCCAGGTCCATGGCGTCCAGCAGGTCGCGCACGGATTCGGCGCCCATGCCGCCCGTGAAGTAGTCGCGGTAGTTGAGGCGCATCTCGCGATAGAGGGCCTCGTCCGGCACCAGCTGCTTCGGCTCGATCTTCATGAAGGCGTCGAAAGCGTCCTGGCGCAGCGCCTTGCGCTCGTTGAACTCCTCGTAGATGTCGGCGATCTCCTCGTCGACCTCCTCGGCCGTCATGCGCTCGTCCTCGTCCACGTCGTCAACGAAGTCGTCGTCCTCGGGCACGTAGTCCACGGACAGCTTGCGCGTGGCCTCCACGAGGCGGTCGCGCTCGGCGTCCAGCTCCTCGAGGTCGGCGGCCAGCTCGTCGCGCAGCTCGTCGGCGTCCTCCTCGCGGGCCTCTTTATCCACCGAGGTGATGATGGAGGATGCGAAGTACAGCACCTTCTCCAGCTCTTTCGGTGCGATGTCCAAGAGGTAGCCCAGACGCGAGGGCGAGCCCTTGAAGTACCAGATGTGGCTGACCGGGGCGGCCAGCTCGATGTGGCCCATGCGCTCGCGGCGAACCTTGCTGCGCGTCACCTCGACGCCGCAGCGCTCGCAGACGATGCCCTTGAAGCGCACGCGCTTGTACTTGCCGCAGGCGCACTCCCAGTCCTTCGTCGGGCCGAAGATCTTCTCGCAGAACAGGCCGTCCTTCTCGGGCTTGAGGGTACGGTAGTTGATCGTCTCGGGCTTCTTCACCTCGCCGCGCGACCAGCTGCGCACGTCCTCGGCGTTGGCGAGCGAGATGCGCAGGGCGTCGAAATTGCTCACGTCGAATTCCGTCGTCATTTATCGCTCCTCTCCCTCACCGATCAGGTCGTTCGTATCGTTGTTGCTATCGCCCATCAGCTCTCCCAGCTCGGCGGCAATGCTGTCGAGCGCATTGGCCGCGTCGTCTTCTTCGGTCTTGCGCGCGTCGGCCGCGATGGCCTCGTACAGCGCGCGATCGCCGTCTTCCTGGCCGTCGATGTCCTGGGTCACGTCGATCGTGCGATGATCGTGGCCCTCCAGCTCGACGTTCAGGCACAGCGACTTCATTTCCTTCACGAGAACCTTGAAGCTCTCGGGCACCTCGGGGGCGGGGATGTTCTCGCCCTTGACGATGGCTTCGTAGGACTTCACGCGGCCGGCGGTGTCGTCGGACTTCACCGTGAGGATCTCCTGCAGCACGTTCGATGCGCCGTACGCGTACAGCGCCCACACTTCCATCTCGCCGAAACGCTGGCCGCCGAACTGCGCCTTGCCGCCCAGCGGTTGCTGGGTGATCAGGCTGTAGGGGCCGGTCGAGCGCGCGTGGATCTTGTCGTCCACCATGTGGCCGAGCTTCAGGATGTAGCTCTGGCCCACGGTGATGGGCTCGCGGAACTTCTCGCCCGTGCGGCCGTCGTACAGCCACGTCTTGCCCGTGCGGGACAGCTGCGGCACGAACTCGTCGCGCGCCAGGTCGCCGTACGTGGCATGGTTCTTGTTGATGAGGTTGCGGTTCGCCTTCTCGATGGCATCGGAGATCTCCTTCTCCGTGGCGCCGTCGAACACCGGCGTGGCCACGTGCATCGGGCCCTCCACCACGGCGTCGGTTTCCTCAGCGTCGTCCCAGCCCCACTTCGCAGCCCAGCCGAGGTGGTTCTCCAGCAGCTGGCCCACGTTCATTCGGGAAGGAACGCCCAGGGGGTTGAGGATGACGTCGATGGGGGTGCCGTCGGCGAGGTAGGGCATGTCCTCCACCGGCAGCACGCGGGAGATGACGCCCTTGTTGCCGTGGCGGCCGGACAGCTTGTCGCCCTGCTGCACCTTGCGCTTCTGGGCCACGTAGATGCGCACGAGCTCGTTGACGCCCGGAGCCAGCTCGTCGCCGGCGTCGCGGCTGAAGCGGCTCATGCCGATGACGCGGCCGCCGGAGCCGTGGGGCACCTTGAGGGACGTGTCGCGCACCTCGCGGGCCTTCTCGCCGAAGATGGCGCGCAGCAGGCGCTCCTCGGCCGTGAGCTCCGTCTCGCCCTTCGGCGTGACCTTGCCCACCAGCACGTCGCCCGGGAACACCTCGGCGCCCACGCGGATGATGCCGTCGGCATCGAGGTCGCTGATCATGTCGTCGGAGATGTTCGGGATCTCGCGGGTGATCTCCTCGGGACCCAGCTTCGTGTCGCGCGCGTCGACCTCGTACTCGGAGATGTGGATGGACGTGAGCAGGTCTTCGGCAACCACGCGCTCGGACACGATGATGGCGTCCTCGTAGTTGTAGCCTTCCCACGGCATGTAGGCCACCATGAGGTTCTGGCCGAGCGCGAGCTCGCCGCCGTCGCAGCTGGGGCCGTCGGCCAGCACGTCGCCCGCCTGCACCTCGTCGCCCTTGCGGACGATGGGGCGGTGGTTGATGCAGCCCGACTGGTTGGAGCGCTGGAACTTCGGCACGAGGTACTCGTCGTACTCGCCGTCGTTGTTCAGCACGATGATGGTCTGGCCGTCCACGTAGTCGACGACGCCCGGGTTCTGGGCGACCAGGATCTCGCCGGAGTCGACCGCGATGCGGTGCTCGATGCCGGTGCCCACCAGCGGCGCGTCGGGGCGCAGCAGCGGAACGGCCTGGCGCTGCATGTTCGAGCCCATGAGGGCGCGGTTCGCGTCGTCGTGCTCGAGGAACGGGATGAGGGAGGTGGCCACCGAAACCATCTGGCGCGGGGACACGTCCATGTAGTTCACCAGCTCGGGCGCCACCTCGTCGGGCTCGCCGAACACGCCGGCGGCGTCCTTCGTACGGCAGAGCACGCGGACGGCCTCGTGGAACACGCCCTGGTCGTCGAACGTGCCGAACTTGCGCGTCTCGGGGTCGAACAGGTCGTTGGCCTGCGCGATGGTGTAGTTCTCCTCCTCGTCGGCCGTGAGGTAGTCCACCTCGTCGGTGACCTTGCCGTCGACGACGCGGCGGTACGGCGTCTCGATGAAGCCGTAGGGGTTGATGCGGGCGTAGGTGGCCAGCGAGCCGATGAGGCCGATGTTCGGGCCTTCAGGCGTCTCGATGGGGCACATGCGGCCGTAGTGGGACGTGTGGACGTCGCGCACCTCGAAGCCGGCGCGCTCGCGGGACAGGCCGCCCGGTCCCAGAGCCGACAGACGGCGCTTGTGCGTGATGCCGGCGGCGGGGTTCGTCTGGTCCATGAACTGGGACAGCTGCGAGGAGCCGAAGAACTCCTTGATGGCCGCCACGATGGGGCGGATGTTCACGAGGCTCTGCGGCGTGATCTCGTCGGGCTCCTGCATGCTCATGCGCTCGCGCACGACGCGCTCCATGCGGGACAGGCCGATACGGAACTGGTTCTGGATCAGCTCGCCCACCGTGCGGATGCGGCGGTTGCCGAAGTGGTCGATGTCGTCGGTCTGCACGCCCTCGTCGCCGGCATGCAGCGCCACGATGTACTGCATCGTGCGCACGATGTCGTCGTCAGTGAGCGTGGAGGCCTCGTAGTCGGGGTCGAAGCCCAGCTTCTTGTTGATCTTGTAGCGGCCGACCTTCGCCAGGTCGTAGCGCTGCGGGTTGAAGAACAGACCCTCCAGCAGCGTGCGGGCGGAATCGATGGTGGGCGGCTCGCCGGGGCGGAAGCGCTTGTACAGCTCGATCAGCGACTCTTCCTTCGTGGTGGCCGGGTCGCGGTCGAGCGTGCGCAGCACCATCTCGTCGTTGCCGAGGAGCTCGATGATCTCCTCGCGCGTCTCGGCCAGGCCGAGGGCGCGCACGAGCAGCGTCGCGGGCTGCTTGCGCTTGCGGTCGATACGCACGGACAGGATGTCGCGCTTGTCGGTTTCGAACTCAAGCCACGCGCCGCGGCTGGGGATGACCTTCGCGTTGAACAGCGTCTTGTCGGACGCCTTGTCGCGCTCGGAGGCGAAGTACACGCCCGGGGAGCGCACCAGCTGGGAGACGACGACGCGCTCCGTGCCGTTGATGATGAACGTGCCGCGGGGCGTCATGAGCGGGAAGTCGCCCATGAAGACGTCCTGCTCCTTGATCTCGCCGGTCTCGCGGTTGATGAAGCGGATTTCCACGAACAGCGGTGCCTGGTAGGAGACGTCCTTCTCCTTGCACTCGTCCACGGTGTACTTCGGCTCGCCGAACTCGTGGCGGCCGAACTCCACGCACATGTCCTTGGTGTTGTTCTCGATGGGGCTGATATCCTGGAACGCTTGCGCCAGGCCCTCGCCCTTGAAAAACTCAAAGCTGTCCGTCTGGATGGCGATGAGGTTGGGGACGTCCATGACGTCCGGAATCTTCGCAAAGCTGCGCCGATCCCTGTAAAGGCTGGTCTGATCAGTCGTTTTTCCTTGAGCCACGAGGCTTTTCCTCCTTCATGTGCACCCGCATTTCTGCGAAAAAGTCGCAATTGCCTAAGATATGTCGAAAGTCAAGGCGAGTCAAGAAAAATTTTTACGAACTGTGGAAATTCTTTGTTGATTTGCCCTTTTATCTGGGAGAATGCAAGTATGGTTTCAGGCCGATCCCGACATCGGGACGGCATCTTCGGTCGATTCGAGGCTCCGCCGACGCTATGCGAGCTGGATAGCTTTGCCGGTTCAAGACCCCTTCGACGAATTCCGAGCTGGAAAGCCCCGCAAAAAAGTCGCTGACTTGGCGAAACGATGATCTTCATCATCAGGCTCACCTCCCTGCTGAAGTTTGTTTTGTTTGTCAGGGAGCTGTGGAAACGGGCTATCGGGACTTGGCTCCGCCCGCAATCGCATGCGAGACTTAAGTTTCAACGCGCCCGCGGGCGCGCAAACACACTACGAACGCACTTGAAACGCAGCATACTTGCAGAACTAGGAGGTCCTCATGGGACAATCCACTACGCCGAAGGCGCTCGCCTTGGGTGTTTCGCTCTCCCTCGCGTGCGGCCTGCTGCCGGGCGCGGCCTTTGCGGACGAAGCCCCAGAAGACGATGCGTCCGCCAACGCCGCCGATTCCGCTAGAGGAACGGCCGGCGGCGCCGACTCCGCCCCTTCGGGCGCGGCCGCCAAGCCCGATGGCTACGATAAAGCCGACTTCTACTCCGACAACCCCGTCGCGCCAATCGCACGGACGCTGGCCGTCCCGCTGGCAGCCAACACGCAGCTGCGCAGCCTCTCGAACGAGATGAAGTACTTCGCCCGATTCGAGAGCAACCAGAACTACGACCAGGGGCTCTCATGGGGCGATGGCTACCATGCAATGGGCTACTATCAATTCGACAACCGATACTCGCTCAAAAGCTTTATTTCCTATTGCTACAATTTCGACCCGGTCAAGTACCGGATGTTCTCCTGGGTTCCCAGCGCGAACATTTCGGGAGACCTGTACGACGGGAACGCGGATCGGCTGACCGACATCGGCCAGCAATTGAACGAATCCTGGCATGCGGCATACGCCGCCGACCCCGCGGAGTTCTCGGCACTGCAGGACACCTTCGCATACGACAACTACTACGTCCCCGCTGAAACGTACCTCGCAAGCCGCGGCATCGACATCTCGAATCGCGCCGACAGCGTCAAAGGCCTTTGCTGGGGCCTGGCGAACCTGTTCGGCACGTCGGGATGGCACAAATTCGTGGGCGGTTGGTCCGACGGCTACGTGAACGGAACATATTACAACAGCTACAACTACCCCGGCGCCGGGCTGACGAACGACATGACCGACGAACAGTTCGTCACCACGCTGTGCGATTACGTGATAGCGCACGTGGCCGAGTTCTACCACGGCCAGCCGCAGTACCACGAAGGCTGGACGAACAGGTACAAACAGGAAAAGGAGCTGTGCCTGAGCCTGCTTCCCGAGAAACCCACCGTGCCTCCTGTCGAGGAAGAGCCCCCTGCGGCGGATTCCCCTGCGGTTCCGCCGGTCGGGAACACCCCTCCCGAGGAAGGCAGCGGAGATGCGCCTTCGAGCGAGACGAAACCGCCCGAGAGCGTCCTGCCGCCCGAGGTGAACCCGCCGGCAGCGCCCGAAGGGAACCCGCCGAGCGCTCCGAACGAACCCGCCCCGCCCGCGAACGACGGCGCCGGACAGGCCGATCCCGACGAAACCCCGAAGCCGGACGGAGACAGCGCGGCTCCAACTCCGCCTGCATCGCCGTCGAACCCCGAGAACACGACGCCTCCCGCTGGATCCGAAACGACGCCGCCCGAGGAAACAAAGCCTCCGGAGAGCACGACGCCGCCCGAAAGCCCGGAAACGACGCCGGGATCAGGTCTGCAAGAGCCGACGAAAGAAGTGGCGAACAGCAGCAAGCCCTCCCTTGAAGAGCCAACCGCCCCTGCGCAGGAGCCCGTCAACCTGCCCAAGGCCGACGGAGACGAGAAGAACGGCAACGAAACAGCCGCAAAAACCTCGAAGCTCAGCCAGACGGGCGACGGCACCACGAACGCGCCGCTCGGCGTGGCGCTTGGAGCAGCCGGCATCGCCGCGATCGCAGGCGCCGCGCTCGCCACACGACGCATCCTCAAATAGCTCCCCTCGTTCCTGCTACAGTCGA